>JYMV01001005.1_pt1 | contig 26833 bp, 31 predicted proteins | sample 338911 | NCBI WGS metagenome assembly JYMV01 (sample SAMN03354496, study PRJNA234377) | hydrothermal vent metagenome | biome: Deep sea; feature: Hydrothermal plumes at the Eastern Lau Spreading Center, Western Pacific Ocean; material: Seawater | place: Tonga | collected 2009 | depth 2000 m m
AAACCAATTAAATGTCGCTCTGAACATAACAAAAGTTGATAATTTGTCAATAGAATGTCGGAAAATTTTCTTAAGTGAAAGAGCGTTGTCACGGTATATGAATTTTAAAAACCATGTTTTTATAAGCATTTATAGGGTTGGTCGAGGGTCAAGAGTCGAAGAAATCACACAACTCCTTGAGGTTTTCTGCGCTGAGTTCGTGACCCTGAGGTGTTTCTCTCAGCGTTGGACTATGTCCGTTATTTTTCATCTCTTCAAGTGCGTGTTCGGCAAGAAATGATGGTACGACATCATCATTGGTTCCAAAAATTCCTAGAATAGGGACCGACGACTTAGTTTCTGTTTCTTGTTCTGGAACTTCAGGAAGAAAACCACAGACCGATGCAACCTTGTATAAAGAATGTGTTCCCATCAGGGTTAAGACTAGTGCAGCTGCCCCACCTTGCGAGAATCCCCAGAGGCAATTACGTGTTTCAATATTTTCAAACCTGTTGTTCAAATGATCCTGAGCCATGCTGATTATGTTGGATGAAAATTTTAAAAAATCATTCACGGAATCTTTTTGTTTCGGGCCATCAACCCACCAGCTCCAGCGACCTTCTCCAGCATCGACAGGACCCTCGGGAAATAGCATGAAGGTATTTTTTAGTTTTAGTCGGTTTCCGTGTATCAGCATATTTTCCGGTGTGGATCCTGCTCCATGAAAACCAACTAGAATATTAATGGGTAATTCTGAGTTTAAGGAGCCTTCTCCAAGAATAACTTTTTTATTATCCCACTCTGTAGTTTTGTAGTTTAAAGACATTAATTCGTTTCTTTCTGAGTCTTACGTACTATATTTTTTGCAAAGCTAATCGCTTGGGATCGCGTGTTGATGACACCCAAGACGCGCGCTTCTTCAATCTTATAAAGTATGGTAGCCAAAGTTGGACTGGGTTTGATTTTAGATATATCTTGAATGTCATTTCCATTCAAAAGGGGTTTTTTTCTCTTGGCAGGAAGGTAGGTTTGGAAATAAAAATCAAAAATATTTCTTACCGCAATTGCCCTAGGATCAGTTTGCCACTCCTTCTCTGCTGGTAGATTGAGTCGATTTGCTAGATGTATGAATAACCCGGGAACTAGGCCTTGTTCGTTTTGATGTATAAATTGATAAAGTTTGAGTCGACTGGAGTGGTCGTCTGCAAAGTTCAACTTAGTGTTGGCAGCGGAGTGTGAGCAAGAAATGATCGCGCCAACAAAATCAATATCTGCGTTTGAGGCCCGAAGTTCGGCAAGTATCTTACCGTGATTAGTTTTCCGGTTGGGTTTTCGATTACTACCGATTTGTTTTGTGAAAGATTTTTTGGTCACTGGATAGAGCATGGACCCGAGTCTTATTAATTGCGGCTTTTCTAAAAGAAACTTTTTAATTTCAGTAAGAGGTTTTCCTCTTATTTGTTTTGGGTTGGAAAGTAAGCTTTCTAGGTGATTCAGTATCCTTAAACCCGATGGTATCTTCTCCTTTTTAAAGAGCTCGGGGAAGACACTTTCCAATAACCCACTGTCACTCATTAATTGGATTGATGGGCTGGCTTTTTTAGAATTGAATAAAATGGTTAACTCACTCCATATTCTCTCAGGTGAGACTTGATTGATTTTATGGCGTAGAGTTTTTATTTTTTTTAGAGTGTTGCTTTCGATTTGAAATTCGAGAACGCTCATAAAACGAAATGCGCGAAGCATTCGCAATGGATCTTTTAAAAATATAGGTCCAGGAAGAACGCGTATGACTTTATTTTTCATGTCACTTTCCCCATTATGAGGATCAATGTACTTTTTAGTTCCTTTGATAAAATTTGGAAGAGAAACTGCCAAGGCATTGATTGAAAAATCGCGTTGACTTAAGTCAGACTCGATAGTATTTCCCTGTAGTTCAGAGAAATCAAAATGAACATTTTTTTTGATACGTTTCTCGTCGTGGCGTAGTGTCTAGCGGGACAAGAGTAGACTTTGTGTCATGTGCGTATTGCGTGGCTAGAATGGAAGCTCCACGGACAGCGAAGTCGAAGTCAGAACATTGACGATCTAAAATGAGATCTCTTAATGTCCCTCCAACGATATACAATTCTGATTTGTGCGATTTGCTCAGTCGCAAGATACTTCGAAGATGACTTTGAATTGTTTTTTTTAACATGTCTGCCAAGGTGTTGGGAGGGAGATTGTCAGGTTTGAAGGGGCAAACTAAGTATCCCAGCCTGAATTCAGACGAACTTGTTTTGAAACAAAAATTTTTCCATCTTCCTTGACTAGGTGGAGGTCGGTATTGGTCAGTGTCCCAATAATTCGTTGAAGATTTTCAGAAGGTTTGCTTTGCGGATTTTTTATGAGGAACGGAACCATATCTTCAACAGATTCACGAACTCGGTCGCTTTCGACAATATATCCAATGTAGCTTAGTTCGACCGCTAAATATTTTTTTACCAAGTTGACAAGGTTGTTTCCCGCTAGCAAATCTTTTTTATTGCGGACTCGGTTTATGATGATTGCAGGTTTGAACTTACTGATTATTTCGTCGATCTTCTCAATTTGGGTTCCGTCAACTTTTTTAATATTTTCTCTTAGCGTAGCTACCGTATAGGTTTCTAGGTCTGTGTTTGATGGTTTCGAGTGGTCTACCAGTTTTTGTAGGGCGGAAAGGTTTTTTAGCTGTTTACTCATTCGCCTGAATAATGCAGAACGAATAAAACTGAAAGTTTTCATGACCGATGTTGTCTCAGGAGAGCTCATTACAATACCTTGTGAGCTTATATTAAAAAAATCTAGCACATTAAAGCTTGTACCTGGTCCTAGGTCTAAGATAACAGTATCTACATCAAGTTTTTTGATGAAAGATATTATTTTTTTTACACGTTCCGAATCGATATTTGCGCTTCCTGGATTATCACCAGCGCTACTTATAAACTTGAGATTGCTTATCCCTGTTTCTATTAACAGTGAGTCCGGAGATTTGTTATTGACAAATAAGTCTTGGAATCCATACAGAGGGTGGCTGATGCCAAGTAGAGCGTGTAAATTGGAAGCACCAAAATCACCGTCCATAAGAACAACTTTTTGTCCGCTAAGCGCTATCCCTACAGCAAGATTAGTGGAGACCACACTCTTCCCAATGCCTCCTTTGCCTCCGCCTACTGGAATGATGTTCACTGTTGTTGCCATGGCTACTTAACTATTTCACTTTATCTTGGTAATAGGGGTGCTTTTTGTTATACGTCGGTGCTCTTGCTTTTTTGTCTTGCCATAAAGATAAATGATTCTAGTTGACGCAAATATTCCTTGTTCGACCGCGATTTTCGTTTGCTTTGATAGCTCACCTTGGCGGGTTGATAATTGCCTTGTTTTTTTCGGAGGGTCTCAGTTGGAGTAGTTTCTGCTGGAGTTTCGGTCTCCTTTTCCAGTGACTGAAATCGAGTTTCCAGTTCCGCCTGAAATGTTTTTAGTCTGCTGACTAAGGCATCGGTTTTTGCTGAAACCGAAGAATTGTTAAGTAATAGGCCAGTAGAAGGTGTTCCGGTCTCTGGTTCTGGCGACTCAATGGTTAGGGTTTGTAATGCGGGCTTTGATTCAAGCTCAGGCTCTACCTCTTCGAGGGTGAGTTCAACACGTTGACGAATAGGAGGGGAAGCTACAGTCTCAGGTCCCGGACTATCGGCTGTAGAAACTTTAGCCACAGGTACATCTAATTCTTCTTCAATGAGCTCGGCAAGTTCATCGATACCAATGTTTGAAGATTCTTCAGCAGTCTCTTCAGTTGCCCCGCCAATGCCTGCGGTTATTTCCTCTTTCGGTGTTAATTCCTCATTTGTTCGGTTAATATCTAAAACTGTTTCTTCTTCAACGAGCTCGGCAAGTTCATCGATACCAATGTTTGAAGATTCTCCTGTTGTTTGTTCAATTGACGGGTCAATACTTGCAGTTACCTCCTCTTTTGGTGCAGGTTCAATAGGGGGCTCTTCTTTCGATTCAGGAAGAGCTTCGCTATCCGAAGAAACAGCCGCGGGTTTATCTTCTCGGAATGGTTTAGAAATATAATCATAAAGTTCAGCCCACTCATCGACATCGCGTTCCCAACCAAAATCGGCGTCTGAAATTCTTCGGTTTTTAAATATTTCCTGTGGGGTTCTCAGATCTTCTGTTTTGAGGAACCGTTTCTTCTAATTTTTGAGGAACCGTTGTCGATTCATCTTCTTTTTTCGATTTATCTTCTTGGAATGGTTTAGAAATATAGTCATAAAGTTCACCCCACTCATCGTCGCCGCTTTCCCAGCCAAAATCGGCATCTAAAATTCTTCGGTTCTTAAATATTTCCTGTGGTGTTTGATTGAGGTCTCCTGGTGTAATTATTTTTTCCTGCGAGCTTGGCGATTCGAATTCATTACCATATTCTTCATCGTCTGATTCTTCAGTTGGTTGATCAAAACTAGAACTTTTGATGTTTTGGTTTTGGAATAAGGGTTTGCTTGTATCGTTTTCCTCGCTATCTTCGTCGTCTAGCTCTCGCAGTAAAGCATCCAGCCGTTTTTCCTTCTCGGTGTAGGCGCTTTTTATTTTGTGAATAGTATATGGAATGATCGTAAGAATCGCCAAAGTTAGCCCAAGGAGAAGGGGATCGGCCAAAATGTTAGCTAAAGTCGGTTTAAGGGAGTCGAAAGTTCCCACCTCTTTCAAGTTCAGGAGAGTAGCAAGTTTAAACCAGACTGCTTCAATGGCGCCTATAATGTTTTCAAGGATAGTTTCCATTTGGCTGAATTGGCAGAAAAATAAATGCCGAGAGGTCCCTGTTCTCGACCTTAGACAAGGCAAGCTATACTAACATATTTTAAAAAAAACCAAAAAAATTAATCACTTAGCGTTAAGTGGTGGGTAAAGTGCTATAATCTGGTCGCTTTAGTAAATGCGTCTAATAGCATCGGTAATTATGTTGATAGACCGGTCTTGAGTTGGGAATTTTATTGTCTGGCACAGGTAATTGCATGAATAAGATCTCGGTTACTATAATTACCAAAAATGAAGAAAAAAATATTGAGCGTTGTTTGAAAAGCATTCGATGGGCTGATGAGATAGTGGTTGTTGACACTTTTAGTACTGATCGCACGGTGGAAATTTGTCGCGAGTTTACTGATAAGGTGTTTCAAGAAGGTTGGTTAGGTTATGGACCGCAGAAAAACCTTTGTGCTTCAAAGGCAATTAATAGGTGGGTATTAAACGTTGATGCCGATGAGGTGATTTCTTCTGAATGCGCAGCAGAGATTCAAAAGTTGCTGTCTAGCCAACCAGAATTTCCACTTTATCGGTTTCCAAGAAAAAACTTTATAGCTGATCGCTGGGTGCGTTACGCAGGTTGGTATCCCGACTTAATATCCAGGCTCTATGATAGGGAGCAGATCTCATTTTCAGAGTCCATGGTGCATGAAAGATTAGTGCCAGACGAAAAAGGGGGTATTATAAATCAACCTATTTTTCATTATTCCTTTGACGGGATGAAAGATTATATTGAGCGTCAAAACCGATATTCATCTCTTTATGCAGAGGAAAAGAAACGGTTGGATTGGGAAGCTAACTGGACCCATCTTTACATAAGGCCGATTTGGGCATTTATAAAAACTTATTTTTTTAGGCAAGGGTTTAGGGAGGGATTCCTTGGTATGTTTTTGGCTGTATCGATTATGTTTTATACCTATCTTAAATATGCTAAGACCCGTTCAACAGAATAAGTGCATCTATAAAATTGGGAATTTAAGCCGTTTTAAGATAATATGTTTTAGTGGCAAAGCTAAAAACTTGGTCGAATTGTCGTTTCCCACCTCATCTCTTTTAGTGTCAGGGATCATAGGTATTCACTTTTAATCAAGGTCTAGAAAACTTAAAGATTGTTGATGCAATTAAGGTATTTCTTGACAGTCACTTGACCCGGGGTAAATTTTTGAACAAGCCACAGTTATTAATATTAATGATCCCTGTTATATTTTTTTCGCTTACGGTGCACGAATATTCTCACGGGAAGATAGCGTTTTTATTAGGTGACAATACAGCAAAACTTCTGGGACGACTCTCATTTAATCCCTTTAAACATCTGGATCTAATGGGCACCCTGTTTTTTTGTTTTGTGGGTTTTGGCTGGGCTAAGCCCGTACCTGTTAATCCTAGGAATTTTGACCAGCCTAGAAGGGATATGATGTACGTTGCTATTGCAGGTCCCTTGTCGAACTTAGCGCTGGCGGTAATATTCAGTTTTTTTATCCGTATTATCGGGCCTTACGATAATGCAATTTTGTTTACATTGTTGAGTTTCGGGGTATACGTGAATGTGGCGTTGGCAATTTTTAATTTACTACCAGTATTTCCTTTGGATGGTTCAAGCGTGATAAAAGGATTGGTTCCTAGCAATGTTGCCGCTCGTTTAGGTGACTTGGACCGATTTGGGGCTTTTCTTCTCATTGGGATCTTTTTGATGGACTTTTTTGCACACACAGGAATTATTGGCGCTGTTTTATGGGGACCAATTATGTTTGTAGTTCAATTTCTTTCACAGGATGCGTTTTCTGAATTAAGTCAAGTCCTCATGTTTATTTTTTTTACAATCAGGGGATAATAAAAATACATATGGCGGGTAAAAGAATTTTAAGTGGTATGCAGCCTTCGGGCCAGTTGCATTTAGGAAATTATCATGGTGCGTTGAAAAACTGGATCGCAATGCAGGACGACTTTGACTGTTTTTTCTTCATCGCTGACTTACATTCGCTAACAACTTTATACGAAAACCCTCAACTTCTTAAAAAATATTCTTTTGAAGTGGCTGTTGACTGGTTGAGTTCGGGGTTAGATCCGGGAAAATGCACTTTGTTTGTGCAGTCTGAAATCTCCGAACATGCTGAACTGCACCTTATTCTTTCCATGATGGTTCCGGTGCCTTGGCTTGAGCGGAACCCCACCTATAAAGAAAAACAGGATGAAGTTAAAAGCGTAGATATGAGTTCTTATGGATTTTTAGGTTACCCTGTTTTACAGACTGCCGACATCGTTCTTTACAAAGCAAATGCTGTTCCAGTAGGAATTGATCAAGTTCCTCACTTGGAGCTTTCACGAGAGATTATCCGTCGCTTTAATAAGCTATATAAGAAAAAGGTGTTTGTTGAACCGGAAGCTAAGATTTCAGATGTTCCCAAACTAAATGGAATTGATGGGCGTAAAATGAGTAAGAGTTACAATAATGCTATTTTTCTTTCTGACTCAGAAAAAGATATTACAAAAAAAGTTAAAGGTATGCTTACTGATCCGGCACGTGGCAGGCGAGATGATCCAGGTGATCCGGATGCGTGTAATTTATTCCCTATGCATAAAATTTATTCCCCTATAGAGGAGCAAGAGGAGATTATTTTTGCTTGTAGGAAGGCTGAAATTGGTTGCGGTGATTGCAAGCTAAAGCTAGTGGATAATTTATTAAAATCGATGCTCCCAAGTATGGAAAAGAGAAAAGAGATAGCCGCAAGGCCTAAGGATGTTTATGAAATACTTCATGTAGGAACAGAAAAGGCAAGAGCGGTAGCACGGGCTACTCTATTAGAGGCAAAAACGGCTATGAAAATCATTTGATCAAATAACTATGGATTATAAAGAAACACTCAATTTGCCACAGACTGATTTTCCTATGAAAGCCAATCTGGTTAAAAGGGAACCAGAAATTCTCGCCCAATGGGAGAAGGATAATGTCTATGCTTCAATCCGTGAAAAGTTTAAAGGCCGGCCTAAGTTTGTTTTTCACGATGGCCCCCCTTATGCCAATGGACATATTCATATGGGGCATGCTCTCAATAAAATTCTCAAAGATTTTATAGTTCGTTTCATGACAATGCGAGGATACGATGCGACTTTTGTTCCCGGATGGGATTGTCATGGCCTTCCCATTGAGCATCAAGTAACAAAAGAGCAGAGAGAAAAAAAGAAGACTCCTTCAAAATCAGAAGTCCGGAAGCTATGCCGTGAGTATGCGAATAAGTTTGTTGGTATTCAGGCGCAAGAATTTAAACGTTTAGGAGTGTTCGCTGATTGGGAAAAGCCTTATCTTACCATGTCTTATTCCTATGAAGCTGCGATTGTAGAGGAGTTAGGAAAGTTTGCAATAAACGGATCAGTTTTTAATGGGTTAAAGCCAGTGCATTGGTGTACCTCTTGCCGTACGGCATTAGCCGAAGCAGAGGTTGAATATGCCGACCATCAGTCTCCAACTATTTATGTTAAATTTCCCGTTAAGTCTGGTTTGAATGGGCAGTTAGGTGATATTAATCCTGCGAAAGTCAATTTTGTTATATGGACTACCACTCCATGGACTTTGCCTGCAAACCTCGCAGTATGTCTGCACCCTGAGTTCCAGTATTCGGCTGTTGAAATAGCGGGAGAAGTTTATGTGATCGCAGAAAAACTTTTATCGAAGCTAGTTTTAGAGTGGGACACCAAAAAATATAAAGTACTTGGTAGTTGTTTGGGAAAAAATTTAGAGGAAGTCATTTGTAGACATCCTTTTATTGACCGTGATTCGCGTATTGTTCTCGGTGATCATGTGACTTTAGAACAGGGAACGGGGTGCGTTCATACTGCTCCAGGTCATGGACAAGAGGACTATGTTGTTGGTCAGAAATATAACCTTGAAACATATAACCCGGTTGATGATGGAGGGGTGTTTAAGCCTGAAGTTGTAGAGTTTGGTGGACTCTTCGTAAGAAAAGCCAATCCTTTGATTGTGGAAAAGCTTAGAGAAGACGGATATTTAATTCATGACAATAAGGTGAATCACTCTTACCCACACTGTTGGCGCTGCCACCAACCAATTATATTTCGAGCTACAAGTCAGTGGTTCATATCTATGGATACCAATGGTTTGCGTGATAAAGCTCTAAATGCTATCAGGGAAATAAAGTGGATACCGCGTTGGGGAGAAGATAGGATTTTTAGCATGGTAGAGAATCGGCCTGACTGGTGTATTTCTCGCCAAAGGGCATGGGGTGTTCCAATTACTTTATTTAGTTGCGTTTCGTGTAATGAGATGCTGCGTTCGCCAGAAGTGTTTTCTCATATTGTTGACCTTGTGAAAAGAAATGGGGCCGATTTCTGGTTTGAAAAAGATTCTTTAGAACTACTTCCCAAAGGGGTTACTTGTCCTTGTGGAGGCAAAGAGTTTTCCAAGACTAACGATATTTTAGATGTTTGGTTTGACTCGGGGGTGAGTCATGCGGCTGTTCTTGAATGTGACTCCAGCCTGGATTGGCCAGCGGACCTATATCTTGAAGGAAGCGATCAGCACCGGGGGTGGTTTCATAGTTCTTTGTTGGAATCAATTGGAACACGAGGTAAGGCGCCCTATAAATCGGCGCTCACTCACGGATATGTTGTCGATGGCAAGGGAAAGAAGATGTCGAAATCCGCGGGTAATGTCATTGCCCCGCAAAAAATCATTGATCAATATGGCGCAGAAATTCTAAGACTTTGGGTGGCCTCTGAGAATTATCGGGAAGATATTCGTGTGTCCCAGGAAATATTAAAGCGTTTGACAGAAGCTTATCGAAAAATTAGGAACACTTTTCGATATCTTCTGGGCAATTTATATGATTTCGACTCGGTATCTGATTCAGTTGCTATAGATGACCTCCTAGAAATAGATAAGTACATTCTTCATCGTTTTAAATTGTTGAACGAGAAAATTCTAGAAGCTTTTGAGAATTATGAGTTCCATGTCTTCTACCATTCTTTTTATAATTTTTGTGTTGTCGACCTTAGCGCCTTTTACCTAGATATTCTAAAAGATCGCCTATACACCTATCCAAAAAAATCGAAGGAACGTAGGTCAGGGCAAACAGTTTTATATGAACTTTTAAATGGAATGACTCATTTGATGGCTCCTGTGCTTAGTTTTACAGCTGAAGAAGTTTGGTCTGGTTTTTCTAATTCAGGTGATAAAAGTGTTCATATGAATTTATTTGCTGGTTCGATGGATGTTTCAGTTGACGTAGGATTTGTTTCCAAGTGGGATATGTTGACGGATTTGAAGAGAGAGGTAAGCAAAGCGTTGGAATTGTGTCGCAGCGAAAAAGTAATTGGCCACTCATTGGATGCGGAAGTGAGACTGGTGTTGCCAAGTAATGTTAGTTCTGTTTTGGATAATGATTATTCAGATTTAAAATTTATTTTTATTGTGTCCTCTGTTAAGGTGGTTACGGTTTTGGAAGGTGATAGTAAAATTTATTCCAGTGAAAAAATAGAAGGTTTGGAAGTTGAGGTGAGTCACATGGCGGGAGAAAAGTGCGAGCGCTGCTGGAATTATTTTGAGGAAGATAATAGCGGTAAAGGAGAACACTCAATGATCTGTTTTCGGTGCATCAAAAATCTAGAACTGGAAAAGGCGTGACAGGCCTTGAAAAATAAATACTTGCAGCTTTTCCTGATTTCCAACGTTTTGATCATGCTGGATCAAATTAGTAAATTTTGGGTCACCCTTCATGTTCCGATGCATTACTCGATTTCGGTTGTGGAGGGATTTTTTAACATCACCCATATTCGGAACCCTGGAGTGGCATTTGGTTTATTTGCCAGACACGAATCTGAATACAAGGTTTTATTTTTGGTCGTAATTTCAATAATAGCGATAATTGCTATTCTTATTATTTTCCACCAATCACCTGAGAATAAGAAGGCGGTAAGGTTTGGTTTGATTTTGATATTTAGTGGTGCTGTGGGTAACCTTATTGATCGCATTTTGTATAAAGAAGTGATCGATTTTTTGGATGTTTTTTATGAAGGATTTCATTGGCCTGCATTTAATGTAGCTGACTCCTGTATTACAACTGGTGTCGGTTTTATGATCTATGATCTTTTTTTTGGTTATCCAGAAAAGGCGGGAGTTTCAAATCCACCGAATGAACCTGTGTAGGACTAGCTTTTTTGCCTAGCGAGCTGTAATTACTTCAAGACTTATGTATCCCATTCTACTCGAGTTTGGTTTTTTAAAAGTTTTCACATATGGATTGTTGGTGGCGACCGGATTTTTGGTTGCTATTCTTTTCTCTTCCTCAAGAGCGAAGGGGGAAGGACTCGACCCCCAAAAGATTCTAGATCTTTGCTTTTATGTCATGGTGTCAGCTCTTCTTGGGGCGCGTTTGCTCTATGTTATTGTTGAGTACCAATATTTTTTTGCTAATCCTTTAGAGATTTTTAAGTTTTGGAAAGGCGGGTTGGTTTTTTATGGAGGTTTGATTTTAGGTGTTCCGATATCTTTATGGTATTTACAACGTCATCAGATGCCCGTATGGAAAACAGCAGACCTGCTTGCGCCTTCGATCGCGCTCGGGCAATCAATAGGACGATGGGGGTGTCTTTTTGCTGGATGTTGTTATGGTAAGAAAACCGATGTCACCTGGGGGGTCACTTTTACAGACCCTCGATCGTTGGCCCCTCTTGAGATTTCTTTGCACCCTACCCAAATTTACCTTTCGCTAAATGCGTTATTTATTTTTATGCTTTTAATGTGGCTAAGTAAGAGAAAAGTATTTGATGGGCAGATACTCTGGTCTTATGGTATTCTCTATTCGATTGGTAGGTTTGTGATTGAATATTTCCGAGCTGACGACAGAGGCTTTCCTGTCGAGCAGATTCTTTCGACTTCACAGTTTGTTGGTGTTTTTATTTTTGTTTTATCTGCATTTATGTTGTTGACGCTTTATCGAAAAAATTTAAGAAGTCACCCTTCCTAGCATAAGCCAGTTGACATAGGCTAATTGAGGTTTTGTTCTATGGCTAAAATGTCTACACCGCAGGTTTTACATAGGCATGTATCGATCCGGCGGTCAGGCAAAGTGCTCCGCAATGTGTCGGCTCAATCTTTGATTTCAAATATCAGAGAGGGGAGACTTAAAAAAGATGATGAAATATCTGCCGATGAGAAAAACTGGGTGCGCCTTGATCAACATAGTCAGTTGGCAATTTATTTTCCCACCAAAACCCCATCTTCTTCCGAGGACCTTCCGCCTGATGTGGAGAAGCGTTTGTCCGAGCTCTCGCAAATGTTGAAAGATCTGAGTTGATAATCTGCTTGTTCGGGTTTGTTTCATGGATTGACGGTTGCAATTAAATTGTACTCCATGAATTCGATTGGATTTAGGGTTTGCGGATACACTGTTTGAACAAACTGCGCTGATGCTGGTGAACTTTGGTGAATCTTTAGTGCTGCCTCATCCTCAAATCTTAAAATATGCATAAACTTTGATGGATTTAATATCTGCTGTTGAGCGATATAGATAGTGGTTAATGGTTCATGATTTTTGACATGTTCCACTAATGGACGAATGCTCTCTTTGACTTTTTCTATTTGGCTGGGATGTACTTGATATTGGGCTGTCATATAAATAGGCATGAAACGATCTCCATTAACTTTTAAAATGTTGGATATTTTTTTGTTTTATCATGTGAGTTAGTAGCTCATAAGTCGGGGGAAGTTTTTTTATTAAGTCGCATTTTGGTATTTTTCTTAAACCACTTTTTATTAAGATACAGCATATCTAGATCAACGCAGGCGCTTTTCTCATCAAATATAGCTCCAATTGACTTTCTATTTTAAAACCCCTAAACTCCACTCGTTGATTCTTTTTAACCAACCTAACTAATTGTTTTTATTCATCCTTTTGATTGACTATGTGGCACTTTAACTTGTATTCGGAATTTGCTTATGTCAGCCAGTAAAGTAAAAAAACTACTTCTGGAGAGTTTTTCCAGGACAACTGATGAAATTTTTTCACTGAATGAGTTTCATGAGTTGATTGACTCAAAGACGAAGATTCGAATTAAATATGGCGTTGATGTTACTTCACCTTACCTTCACATCGGGCATGCGGTTAACTTATGGATGATGCGTGAATTGCAGGATCTTGGCCATAAGGTGATTTTTTTGATTGGTGATTTTACTACTCAGATTGGCGATCCAACAGGTAGAAATAATACTCGGCCCATCATTCCTCAGTCTGAGATCGATAAAAATGCTGAAGAGTTTATCCGGCAGGCGAAGATGGTTCTTAGGTTTGATGACCCTAATTTACTGGAGGTTAGGAGAAACTCCGAATGGTTTTCCAAGTATCAACTTTCAGAGTTTTTAAAATTGTTGTCTATGGTAACTCATGCTCGCCTCATTTCACGTGATATGTTTCAACGGCGGATTAAGGATCAGGAGGATATCTATTTGCATGAGATGATTTATCCCATACTTCAGGGCTATGATTCCTATGTTCTCGAGTCGGATTTGACCATAATCGGATCAGACCAGTTATTCAATGAAATGTTGGGGCGCTTTTATCAGCAAAAATTTGGCCAGAAGCCCCAGGTTATTATTACAACAAAAATAACACAGGGAATTGACGGTAAGGCTAAACAGAGTAAAAGTCTGGATAATTATATTGGGTTAGGACACTCTTCCCGTGATAAGTTTGGGCGTTGTATGAAAATCCCCGATGGATTGATTGTGGAGTATCTTAAGATTTACACTAAGGTTTCCGTGGAAGAAATTTCCCTGATAGAAAAAGAAATTGCCAGCGATCCGATGAGATGGAAAAAATTTCTCGCCGAAGAGATAATAAAACGTTACCACGACGAAACATCTGCCAAGAGTGAACGAGAGTGGTTTGAAAATACTTTTTCAAAGAAAATCACTCCCGAAGATATTCCTGTTCTAGAAATAGAAGGCTCTCAATGGGTTGCCATAGATTTAGTGAACAAGTACTTCGATAATTCCAAGAGTAGTAGCGAAGTGCGCCGCTTGTTTAAACAGGGTGCCGTTTCTGTGAACGGTGAAAACATTTCACTCTTTGACGTGAATGTAGAGGTTGTGACCGGCGACGTTGTTAAGGTGGGAAAACGTAATTGGTTTAAAATTAAAATTGTCGGTAATTAAGTTTAACTTGTGAAGCGGTAGTTTTTTCCGTGACCTGTTGGCCATTGTTAAAGGTAACACTTTTATATGCTTTACTTTGTTAGGTGCCGTGCATTTTCTTTTAAGGTTGAAGATTTATTTGGAGTTGGGTCGATAATTGGCCAAGCTAGAATAAAAAGAACGAAGCCGATGACCACGATTCCAATAAGACTGCCGATGTGATCGATGAGGGGGGTCTTTTCTTTCATGGTTTTATATTACAAGTTCGATATATATCATCCATGCAATCATGGAAATAATCAGGATCGTGTAGCCGGCGTGTACCCAAATAGTAAAAACTGGGTTTTCTTTTCTCTTTTTTAATATGTCTTGTTCTTTAGCCACGCTATGGAGTTATTACGATAAAAGATAGAGATTTTTTTGGATATTAGGTTCGGCTTGTGATTTTTATCAGGTGGTATCCAAATTGAGTTTTTACAGGGCCGTGGACCTTTCCGATCTCCTCATTAAAAACAACCTTGTCAAACTCGGGCACCATTTGACCCGGGTGAAACTCGCCTAAACTCCCCCCCTCAGCACCCGAGGGACATTTTGAATATTTTTTTGCAGATTCCAAAAAATCCGCACCTGCTTCAATTTCGTTTTTCAACTTGAGACACTCTTCTTCAGTATTTACTAAAATATGGCGTGCGGCTGCAGAGGGCATTTTTTCTCCTTAAGTTTAACTTAATTTAAAAATATTAAAACTTTGTTAAGTTATTGGATTCTAACTGAGAAAATAATTTATCGCAATCATTTGCTGAGATCGCAAGTGTCAGTAGAGTGTTTAAATGTTTGGATGTCTGGGGGGATATGTGGGACGTTTTTTTATCTAGGGTTGATTTGTTAACGAGCCTTGCACTTAAATTAACGAGTAAAACTTGATAGAGGAGATACCGAACTTCTTTATAAAAAAACTAATTTGGAAAATGAAATTTCACTCCTGCTTCAATGCTGTGCGACGAGGATTCTGCGGTAAAAAGCCCGACGAACTTAGGATTATCTGTAGCGAAATATCGGTATCCTAGTAGCAGTGATAATTTTCTAGAGAATTCCATATCGACGCCCATTTTAAACTGATAAGCTAATGTGCCATGGCCCCGTTCATTATGGTCTTTGACGTTTGCTTCGTGACTCGCAAGACCAACTCCATATCCAATGTAGGGAGTATAAAATTCCCTGATATTAAAAGAGTAAATCCCATTGACTAGAAACGATTTAGTGGTCATATCACCATCTAGACCTTCGGGATTCTCTGTACCGGGCTGAAAGTTCCCACCTTTGTAAGAAAATTCCAGTTCCGTGCTAAACGAATTTTTAAATTGATACCCTATGGAGTGGTTGAACCCCAGTCCTATTTCTCTTCCCATATTTGGCCGCACTGCCAAACCAGAGCCGATATTGGTTAATGTCATATCTTCAAACATATCTAGCGAACCCGTTAAAGTGAAGTATGACCCCGCCTCATTGGATGCATGAACTGGAACAGCGAGCAAAAGGGATGCTATGGCAAAAACCAGAATTTTACAAAAAGTAGGTTTTAGTCCAAGTTTAGGTTTTGGATGGTTCATGGTCGGTTAGCTCTAGCGGTCGGGTTTTTGTATAAAAGTATAAAATTTAAAGGGTTAACACCCTTCTAACGGCTAAAACCTGAAAATCTTTATTCTTTGAGAAATAAATAACTGAAATTTTTTTGCATGATATCTGCGATCATACGTTTATCCTGGGAAAGCTTTATAGCTATTTATAAAACATTGAATTATAAGGGTTTTAAAGTATAATGAATTAGCGATTATAGTGAGAGGTTTTTCCTTGTGTGGTTTTTCAGTTCTAGCTAAAGGAGTTTTTATGACTGAAGAGGATAGCATCACGAAGTTCATTAATACGATTCCGTTTTTCAGCGTGTTTAAGGACGTTGAAAAACAAAAATTAATAAGTCGGGTGGATTGTTTTGAAAAGTACAATCAGGGGGAAGGGATTTTCAACCAAGGTGACTCGGGTGACACATTATACTTAACGCTTCAGGGAAAGATTGGTTTGTTTAGGTTGGGTACCATTGACGCTGGAGAGGGGCGTGTATCCCTGAAGGAAGAAATAGAAAAACATGTTATCGACTTGAATCCTGGAACAGTCTTTGGCGAGATTTCTATGCTTACTGAATGCAAAAGAAGCGCCACTGCTAGAGTTGCTTCAGCACAAGCAGTAGTTATGAAAATCACTAAAAAATTACTCGATAATCTCAACCACCCTACTCAAATAAAGTTTCATCAACAGTTGTTGTTGGCTCTGGCTACTCACCTTGATGAGATGAACTCAAAATTTATCAACTTGCAATATAAATATGATCAAGATATGAAAATCAAAACTTAGATATTTTGCCCATCCTTTTATTTTTTAGCAACAAAGCCATATTTGAACTAGCGACTGTTTAGAATAGATTTTTCGGAACTGACTCTAAAAAGTGTAGTGAGTTATTTGATCAGAGGTCAAGAGAGTTAGGGCAAAAAAGATCTAGCGTATAAGGGTCGATTTTTCTGTACTCTCCCAAGGTTGACCACAATGTTCCTGTAGCGAAGGTTCCAACAGAGACGGGAAAAACTTTTGTAGGTGGGATTCTTGAGGCGTTGTGGGAACTTAGGGGAATGGTTAACTTTTCCACCCATTAGAACCATTTTTTTCGCTTAGCTTGGCGGCGTTATTATTTTGTATGAGTCATGTCGCATTTTCCGTCAAGCTTTGCACCAACCTCGATGTTTAAGGACGGAGATTGAATATTTCCTACTATGCTACTATTGGGACGCAGCTCCACTCTCTTTGAAGCAACTATATTTCCTTTCACCAGTCCTTCGCAAATAACGGTTTCTGCCTCGATGTTTGCTTCAATTTCTCCGGTTTTACTAATGATGAGAGTTCCGTTTGTGCTTATCTGACCTTCGAATTTCCCATCGATGCACAAGGTACCTCCAAAACTCAACTCGCCCTTAAACGAAGCATCTCTCCCCAAAAAAGTTTCATCTAAAGATTCTCTATTATTTGAAGACATGTTTTTTTGATTAAACAAACTGATCCGGGGAAGGTTAGTAAGAGTATCCCGGTATTTTACACCACTTGAAATATTGCACAACATTCATTTTAATTATTTGGAATAACATGATTCTAGGGATATATGTAAACTGGATTTCAATAAAACAAAGAACCAGCGATTCTCAGTTGGTTCTTTGTTTTATTTGGTAGCGGGGGCCAGATTCGAACTGACGACCTTTGGGTTATGAGCCCAACGAGCTACCAGGCTGCTCCACCCCGCATCATTTTAAACTTTAATTGGATCTTTTTATTGGCCTAGCAGATGGACAGAGACTATAGATTTTCTGCGTTTTGTCAAGCGGCCATTAAGACGACTAACTTTTGTTAAGCCAAAAGCTAGGCCGTTTTTTTTGCGATTGCAGAATAAAAAGCCGCCCGAAACACCAAGTGAAGTGTGCGAGCAGCCTTGATTCATATCTGCACCCGATTATAGGTTAGCGTTTTTACGGTTGGGATTATGAAATAACGAGGTTTCGGCTGTTAACTCCGCTAATGCTGGGAACTCTTGGTCTGTGTGGATGACTTTTGCTTTATCCAGAAGTTCCTGCTCAGTTTCTTTATTGTCTTCGTCCGGTATACAGCAGTCTACAGGGCAAACTTCTTGACAGGCTTCTTCTCCATGAAAACCCACGCATTCTGTGCAGAGTTCTGCGTCTATTTCGTAGAAGTCTTCACCTTCAGAAATAGCGCCGTTGGGACATTCTGGCTCGCAGACTCCACAGTTAATACATTCGTCAGTGATGAGAGTTGACATGTTCGTTTCCTTATTTTTTGTTAGTTTAAATATTAAGAATATTAATCACGTTAGATTAAACTTTCATACTTCTTTAAATAACTTTCCGAACCTATTATGTTAAAAAAATTATTTGCGACTAATTCTAAAAGTTATTCCAACTCAACAGATGTTGATTCAAAGAGATATATAAATAATTATCTCCTAAGTCAAGAGAAATAACTTGATTATTCATGCTTGTCAATTATTTTTTTTGTAAATTTATTGGTTTGTAGGTGATTGTTCACTAGGTTTTTTTTAATGCTAATTCACTTGGTCCTGTTTTTGTCAATTTGATATGATTAATCATGTTTATTAAACGGGTTTTAATATATTTTCCGCTGGTTCTTATAGTGTTTTTAGCGCAGTCTTTCTTTTGGGTCCCCACCTATGATAAGCAGGCAGTAGGAAACCCAGAGCGTCTCAAAAAGTACATCCAAGGTTCCTCCGGAGACGCGGAAATTCTTAACCCTGTTATCAGTGCAGACACAGCTAGCAGTTCAATAAACAGTTTGGTCTTTGATGGTTTGATTGCATTGGATGATAAGCTTGAGTATCGACCGCGCCTGGCGACTTCATGGACTCAGACCGAGGAGGCTTTTCTTGTGGTGGATCCTCGGTATGACCTGAAAAAAAACGAAAGTAGTTTACCAAGCGCTGCAGACTGGATGGATTACATAAAAACATCATTAAAGAAAAACCAACACTGGGCCACAAATATTAAGTCTATTGAGGTGGTTTTAGGTAAAGCGATTCAAGGATCTATTCAAGTACCCATTTTGGGTAATAACGGATTACCCGAGATATCACAAGGACGTCCACGTATGGAACCCGCATTTTATACTCTCCAGTATCCCGACCGAATAAAATTTACTCTCAACCGCATTGATCAGGATTTTTTTAATCCAATCAAAGAATTGATCGGGGAGGAGTATTTCGAGAAATTCCCCTATGATGATTTTATCAGTGCAAAAAAATCAAGTCAGTACGATCGTTTAAAACCCTATTTCTTTGAAATTCTTCCGTTAACCGAACACAATCCGATTCTTGCTTTTGATCTGAGGCGTGGAGTTCGTTTTCATGATGGGCATGAATTTGATTCTGGTGATGTTCTATTTACTTATCAATCTATTATGGACGTGAGAACAGCTTCTCCCCGTCGTTCGGATTATGAACCGGTAAAACTTGCTCTGGCAGAGGGACCGTATAAGATGCGTATTACCTACAAGAGATTATTTTCGCCAGCGATCAATTCCTGGTCCATGGGAATTTTACCTGAACACCTTCTTAACGCAGAAGCCTTAAGAAAAGAGGCGTTCATTAATAAGGCCGATCCAAAAGAATTCACTATTCGAGATAGCCAGTTTAATCGAAATCCAATAGGCACCGGGCCTTTCCGGTTTGTCGAATGGAAATCGGACGAAATTATACGCCTTAAGCGAAACGATGACTATTGGGAAGGACCCCCCGAATACCAAGAATACGTAATGCGTGTAATTCCGGATTCACTTACCCGTGAAATGGAGTTCTATGCTGGTGCTGTTGATAATTATAGTGTTGAACCGCATCAGGTAGCGCGTTTTAAGGAAGAGGGTAAATACCAGAACTTTTCCAGCCTAGGTTATTTTTTTTCTTATATCGGATACAACATAAGAAACCCGCTTTTCAGCTCATCTGAAGTACGAAGGGCGTTGGGGATGGCAATTGATGTGGAGCAGATCATAAAGCACGTACTTTACGGAGAAGGGGAGAGAGTAACGGGACCCTATGCAAAAATGACGGACTGGTACGACCAGGATGTCAAACCCCTCTCTTATGATCCTGATGAAGCACTCAGGATCCTGCGTCGACTCGGTTGGGAAAAGAATGCTGAAGGGTTTCTCGAAAAGGATGGGAAAGTATTTGAATTCAATCTTATCACGAATAATGGCAATTCTATCCGTAAAAATATTCTTACTATCGCCCAAAATGGATGGAGTAGGCTTGGCATTAAGTGCAACACTCAGATATTTGAATGGGCGGTGTTTCTTAAGGATTTTGTGAATACACACAATTTTGACGCGATTATTCTTGGATGGAGTATGGGAATTGATCCGGATTTGTTTCAGATATGGCACTCTAGTCAGACCGGGAAGCGTCAACTTAACTTTGTTGGCTATAAAAATGCAGAAGTGGACCGGCTTATTGTTCGCATCCGCCAGGAGTACGACAAAGAAAAGCAAATCAATATGACAAGGCGACTCCATCGAATAATTGCGCATGACCAGCCCTATACATTTCTTTATGTTAACAAGGCTACTCAATTGCTAGATAAAAAAATTGTGATCGTAGAGCCTCAGTTGGACGGATCAGAAAAATACGTGAAAATTTATCCCACTCGTGATGGTGATATAAATTATTACTTCAATAAATGGAGAAAACTCGATTTTGCTCCACAGTTTAATCATTCAAATTAAAAACTCTTTTTACTGAAATACTTTCCGCTGTAGGTATATCTCTATAGTGTTTTTGGCGTTACTGGCAACCGCAATGTCAGTCATGCCGTCATCGTTATAGTCACCGCTGGTGATAGCGAGGGGCGTGCCACCATCGACTATGTAGTCACGGGTAGGATAGTGGAATGATTCATTAGAGGTCCTCATTACCAAAGAAAAATTACTACTTCTAGAGTTAGCGACCGCGATATCAATTTGGTTGTCTGAATTGAAATGGCCTGCCGTAAGGGCAATGGGTCCACCTCCCCCCGAGAAAGTTATTTCTTTTTCAAAAGTTCCGTCACCTCGCGAAAGAAGCATATACATGTTGTCTCCTTGACCTGAACTGAAAATTAAATCCTGTAGCCCATTACCGTTCATATCTTTTTTGATTAGCGACAAAGGAACCAATCCTTTTGCAATGTTTCTAGGTTTGGAAAACGTTCCATTTTCTTTGCCCATGTAAAGGCGTATAGCACTCGATACAGAACTGCTGGTTGCTAAAGCTATATCGGTATTTCCATCCTTATTAAAATCTTCAGACACCCCAGAAAAGGGTCGAGATCCAGTCGGGTATGTTTCTCCTTTGTTGAAGGTGCCGTCCCCTGATCCCAAGAAGATTTCCATTTTATCAAAGGTGAGGGTTACGGCTACGTCCATTTTTTCATCACGGTTGAAGTCAGCAGGAATAATCGCGAGCGGCACTTTTCCCGTTTTAACGCCCGGAAGCATGCGGAAAGATCCGTTTCCATAACCAAGAAGGCTGGTGAATTGACCTGTACCGCGAGAATTTGTCAAAAGATCTGGAATGCCATCACCATTGACATCGCCCGTGGCAATAGTTGTCGGCTCAGAAGCAACGGGAAATGTTAGTGTTTTTCTGAAGGTCCCATCACCTTTACTTATGAGAACCGATAATGTGTTATTTTTTGCGTTAGCGGATACCAAATCAGGGAAACCATCCAGATTCAAGTCAGCAGTGATTAAATATGCTGGCCCTCTCCCTACCTTTAATTCGTTGTACTTGTAAAATATATTGGGGGGCGGGGACGGGAGTTCTAATCCACACCCTATAGATTCGCAAACGAGTAGAAATGCACCTAAAATTATGGAAATTTTTATTTTATTTTGATAAGAAATGGCGGGCATGGTTACTTGCATTTGTGAGAACTACAGGCTTGTTTTATATTGGGCCAGTTTTATTAAATTGACTTGATTTTGGTTTAGGCCTATGCGAGAATCTCAAGCCTATATTATCCCCTCGCTTCAGCATTTGATGCCTGAGGCTATATTAAAGAACCCATGAGGAGAAAATGCCTTGAGATCCTACCAGAGTGTCCTTATTGTTAAATCAGACTTGGATGAAGCCCAAGTTGATCGAGTACTTGAGAAAATAACCGAGTTTCTGTCTAAAAACAACGGTTCTATCTTAAAAGCGGAAAAATGGGGTAAGAAGCGCTTGGCCTATCGGATCAATAAGAGCCGTTTTGGCTATTACCTCAATGTTTATCATACGTGTGAAAGTCTAAAAGTTCCTGCTCTTGAGGCGGCTTACAAGTTGTATGATCTTATTCTCAAATTTCTCGTGATTAGGCTGACTGATAAACAACTTGAACTAGCGATGGAGCACAAGTATGAAGTGGAGGCTGAAGAGAAAAAAAGGTCACACGTTAGATAAAGTGGGGTCCTAAATATTTTTATTAGACTGAATTTGATTGGGTAGTATTTGACTAATCCACTTAATAGAGTTTATTGAACTATGGCTAGCTTTAACAAGGTAATGTTGATGGGTAACTTGACCCGTGATCCGGAGTTAAGGTTCACGTCTAATGGTTCTGCTGTAGCAAGCTTTGGCCTTGCTGTTAACCGCAAGTTCAAACAAGGGGATGAATGGAAAGATGACGTTTGCTTTGTTGATATAACTGTTTGGGGTAAGCAGGGAGAAAATTGTGCCGAATATCTCAGTAAGGGGCGGCCTGCATTTGTTGAAGGGTATCTGAAGTTCTCAACATGGGAAAGTGAAGGTCAAAAAAAGAATAAACTGGAAGTAGTTGCTAATACGGTTCAGTTCCTTGGATCCCGGAATGATTCGCAGGGAGATTCACCAACAGGACGGGTTCCGGTGTCCGATGAAGATGATGTTCCTTTTTAAAAATAACCTTTAGGAATTAGGATGTGAAATGGCTCGAAAGACTAGAAATAAAGTATCTAAAAGCACTAGAAAAAAAATGTTCACTCAAAAAATCTGCAGATTTTGTGCGGATAAAGTAAGTAGCCTCAATTTTTATGACATTAAAAGTCTTAAACCACTTATTTCTGAACGAGGGAAAATTATCCCTTCTAGGATTTCGGGTAACTGTGCTAAACATCAACGTGCGGTGACTACAGCCATCAAGAGAGCTAGGTGTATAGCTTTGCTTCCGTTTTCAGAAGCACACTGACCCTGTGATGGGCCGACTAAGTGCTGAGAAGGCATTGCTTCTAGTGGTAGTTTTTTTAGTTTTTTTGTTTGTGGTTATGTTGGTGCCAGAACTTTCGGTGATGCTTGGGGTTTTAATTCCGGTTCCCTTGACTTTTTTTTATGTTCGCTTTGGGCGTCGTACAGGGTTGGTGCTTTTAACCCTGGTATTCATTGTATTATTTATTCTGATCGGCCCGAAGCCGGCAGTTTTGTTTTTTACTGAATATGTGGTTTTAGCGGGTGTTATGGCCGAGGCCATTCGCTTTAGACTTTCATTTGATAAGTGTATTTTGTTTAGCGCATTGTTTTCAGCAGCGCTCTCGATTGTTTTACTACTTTTTGTGTTTGCTGACCGAGAGGCCACGCTTCTCGAGTTCTTCCAAAAGCAGATTGATGGGCACTTTACGCAATCGATCGAAGCTCTTAAGACGATGGGTGACAAGTCTGAAGAAATTAAGGTATTGCAAGACTTTGCTGGCAAGGCTTCTGGGTCATTGGCGCAGGCCTACCCATCATTTATCGCTCTAGGGACACTTATAACTGCATTGGTCAACTATTACGCAACTCGGTTTTTGTGGAGACGCATTGATAGTTATGACATGTTTCACCATGCGCGGTTTTCCGGTTGGGTCGTTCCGGATCAAGTTATATGGATTTTGATCGGCTCAAGTGCTGTCTTTTTGTTGGCCGATAATGTATTAGGTGCTATTGGGATAAATTTACTTTTAATGACTCTAGTTGCCTATTTTTTTCAAGGATTAGCAATTACTATTTATTTCTTAGAGTCTCGAAATGTACCAGTATTTTTTTGGGTTCTTATTTTTTTTGTTATACTCCTCCAGCCACTTTTGGTAGGAGCATCTATAGGGCTTGGCATTTTTGATACATGGATGGACCTGAGAAAAGTTAGAGCTATTAAAGAGCAAAGTCCAGAATAAAAAATGATTTAATTCTTTGTCTAAAATTAGAAGGAGTAAATTGGGATTATGAAATTGCTGCTCAAAGAAGATGTTCATGGTTTAGGGAATTGCGGTGATGAAGTTGAGGTTAAAAATGGGTACGGAAAAAACTTTCTAATCCCCAACGGTCATGCTATTGCAGCGACTCCTAAAAATCTGAAGCAGTTTAATCATCAGAAAACCATTGTTCAGGGTCGACTTAAAAAGATTAAAATAAGTGCTGAGGCCCAAGCTTTGGAGATTGGGAAAGCCCTTTGCGTATTCAAGAAAAAAACGGGTGATAATGGGAAGATTTTTGGCGCTGTAACCACTCAAGATATTTCTGAAAGCCTTAGAAGTCATGGTGTGGAGTTAGACCGTAGAAAGTTACAGCTTAAAGAACCAATTAAATCTTTGGGTGATTTTGAGGTGCCGGTTAAGCTCCACCCTGAGGTTACTGTTGTAGTTAAAATTAAGGTAGTGCAAGAGGAGGTGGAATCGAAAGTGTCATCCACGCCGTCTAAAGAAGAAACCCCTTCTTAGCTATTTTTACCTCCACTAGAAGGTCCAGAATATGGCCCAAGCCGTTAGCCAAATTTCATTGGACAAGCTTCCGCCGTATAATTTGGAAGCAGAGCAGAGTGTCATAGGTGCCTGTTTTAAGGCTGAAGATGCTTTGTCCAAAGCGTTGGAAGTCTTGAGTGAAGAAGATTTTTATAAAGCCTCCCACCGAACAATTTTTCGAAACATGCGGGCCTTGTTTGAGATCAATCAACCGATTGATATGCTTGGCTTAGCAGACCGCATGCGTCAAAATAACGAACTCGAATCCTCTGGAGGAATCAATTACCTCAGTCAGTTAGAGGATTTTGTTCCAACCGCTACCGCAGTTACCCACCATGCCAAGATTATTCGTGATAAAAAAATATTACGGGACCTGATTACCACGGCAACGGAAATAGTCACAAATAGCTACGATGAATCTGATGGTGCTGAAGAGATACTTGATTTGGCAGAGAAGTCAATATTTGAGATTTCTAAAAAGAGAACTCGGCGTAGTTTTTTCTCGTTAAACGAAGTTGTTAAGGAAAACTTCAAATCAATAGAAAAACTTATCGGTCAACCAGGCATGGTGACAGGAGTGCCTACTGGTTTTTCTGATTTTGATAACAAAACCTCAGGACTTCAACCTTCTGATTTGATAATCATTGCAGCTCGACCAAGTATGGGGAAAACCAGTTTTGCTTTGGATATTGCTCGCTATGCAAGTTTGCATGCAAATATTGCCACAGCAATGTTTAGCTTGGAGATGTCCAAAGGGCAACTTGGGATGCGTATGTTATGTGCTGAAGCAAGGGTTAATTCAAGCAAGCTTCGAACAGGTTATTTGGCGAGCAGCGATTGGCCCAGATTGTCTAATGCTGGTGAAAAGCTTGCTAATGCGAAAATATTTATTGATGATTCGGGTGCCTTGTCTTTATTGGATGTGCGGGCAAGGGCCAGGCGTCTTAAAGCTGAGGAGCCATCTTTAGGACTTATTATTATTGATTATCTGCAGCTGATGCAGAGCCGCGGGAAAACCGAAAGTCGCCAACTAGAAGTTTCTGAAATATCTCGAGGCCTTAAAAGCTTGGCCAAAGAGATTGATGTGCCAGTAGTGGCACTATCTCAGTTGAGCCGGGCTGTTGAGAGTCGCACTGACAAACGGCCCATGCTTTCTGATTTGCGCGAGTCTGGTTCAATCGAGCAGGACGCCGATGTAGTGGCTTTTATTTACCGCGATGAAGTATATAACCCTGACACACCTGATGCTGGACTAGCAGAAATTCTAATTCGCAAGCAACGAAATGGTCCTATAGGGGATGTAAGGTTGCAGTTTGAAAACCAATACACACGATTCTATAACCTTGCTTCAGAGGAAGAAGGGACGCTTGATGAAGGGGAGGCCTTCCCTGCCGAATGATACGTAGTTATTTAAATCTTATATGTTTTAAACGACCACGCATATGGGTGATGGTCGCTTTCTTTTGGGCTATTCCGTTATCAGTTTACTCGCAACCACAGGGTCATTTTAATCCATCGTCGTTATCGCCTATTCAGAGAGGAGATTTTTTGCTCATGCAATCTCTTAATGAAGAGGCGCTCCTGCTGTATCAATCTTTGATTAGCAAAGGAGAGGGAGGTGGGTATGCTTTCCGGGGACTGGTTCGTGCTTATAGGGGTATGAAAAAGCTAGATGAGGCTGAATCTTGGGTTGAGAGTTACCTGGAAGATAATTCTGATTCAAGTTTTGCTTTATATGCATTAGGTTATATTTTTTATTTAAAGAAGGATATGAAAAAGGCCGAGGAGCTATTTAATAAGGCGTTAAAATTTGATCTTAAAAATGCCTTAGCCTTAAATAATTTAGGTGCGGTACGAATTAGTCAAAATTTATATGTTCAGGCTGTGAATCTGGTTCATAAAGCAATTCGGATTAATCCAAAAGAACCTATGTTTTTTAGTAATCTCGGGGCAATATATGAAGAAATGGGAGATCCTGACATGATTGTTGCCGATTATAACTCTTATTTGGAGGAAGGAGATCCAGATGTGATTCGAGGCTATGGCATGGCTGTTGGTAGGCATATGCGTCAAGCTAGTTTTAGGTTATATAATGAAGGACGTTTGGAGAAGGCTGTTTTGAAATGGATAGAAATCGAGAGAATTTATAAAAAGATCGATCATCAGGTCGGGTTGGTTCCAGTATATTTTAGTCTTGGGCTTTTACATGAAGAAAAAGGCGAACGTCAAAATGCCCAAAAATATTTTAATCGAGTTTTAATGCTTAATCCTTTGCACATTCAAGCAAAAGAAAGATTGAATGATCTCCAATGATTATTTTTTTTAGGAACGGAAAACATAGTCTGCAAAGGAGGTATCCTTAAAGCTGTATGTATTTAAGGTTGACAGATGTCAGGGATGTAGATAGGATCGGGGCATTGTTTTATTTAGTGGTATTTTTTGGAGGTGTAGGTGAGCGAGGAAGATTATTCTATACTATTTTTTCCAGGGGTCACAGCGTCTCCCAAGCGGTTTCGGGTTTCAAAGCGTTGGTTCCGTATCGGTGGATACTCAGCG
>JYMV01004700.1_pt1 | contig 26813 bp, 31 predicted proteins | sample 338911 | NCBI WGS metagenome assembly JYMV01 (sample SAMN03354496, study PRJNA234377) | hydrothermal vent metagenome | biome: Deep sea; feature: Hydrothermal plumes at the Eastern Lau Spreading Center, Western Pacific Ocean; material: Seawater | place: Tonga | collected 2009 | depth 2000 m m
AATCTCAGCAACAGCACCAACAGCAGAACAAATCAAAGAAATCTATGAAGCTGAGAAGCCTCTATTCCAAGAGAATGCTAAGTGTACGTTAGATGGTACGTCAGACTCAGTAACGGCTATGGATTATGATGATTCTAATGATGAACTACTGGTAGGTACTGCCACTAATTTATCCGTCTTTAAAGGTCTAAGGCGAGTCGATGAAAATACTAACAATATAACTGAAGTTGCCCAACAAGGTGGTTTACGTGTGGAGGAATACTAATGACTATTAAGGTAAGCAAGCCTTCGATTAATCTAAGAGAAAAGCTAAGTGAGTTAGACTTCGATAAAGTACCATTTCAGAAGATGCCAGCAGGTAGTGTTGTTCAGATGGAAACTTTCGTACTACCATATTCAGGTGCAACAAATGAATCTGAAACAACATCAACATCGTATCAAGCGACTATATTTGAGATTACTATAACACCTAAATTTATAAATTCTAAAATATTAATTATGGTAAACCCTAATGTTAAACAGCAAAGTGGTGTTAGTAATTATCATCAAATAGCTATGTTTAGGTCTATAGATGGTGCATCATTTTCTAATTTAACAAGTAGTTATCTTGTTAGACACAAAGATACCGACTCACAAGATAAGTATGGTAGAAGTGCGATAGATTATGTAGATACACCTGATACCACGTTATCGGTAACTTATAAGCTATACCAAAAATTAGGCGGTTCAGGAGGCACTATCAGGATAGGAGAAAATTCAGCTACAGAAACTATGATAGCTATGGAGATTAAACAATGATAACATTCACAGACGCACTACTAAGGTTACGTCCTAATGCTGAATGGAATAGATTAGGTGACGAACTAGAATGGTTAGACACTGAACAGACAGAACCTACTGACATTGAGATTCAAACTGAGTTAGCTAGACTAATGTATCTTGAGGGTGTTAATACATACCAACAAGAACGTGTTTACCTACCTATCGCTGAACAACTGGACATCTTAACTAAGGACGGACTAGAAGCATTACAAACTATTAACTTAGCAGTTAAGTCAGCAGTACCTAAAGTGTTACCTGTACAAGCTGACGAAGATGCTTACGTTGAAGAACACGTTGATACTTATGTATTCAACAAACAGCTAAGTGCTTACACAGTAGCAGTAGCTAGATTAGATAAATACATCCTAGCTGATGGTAGAGTTGAGGTAACTGAAATGATGGACACTACAGAATATGTAGTTGATGAAGAGGGAATGATGGTCTTAACAGATGACGAGCCTACGTTCATTAAAGAAGAAGTCATTACAGTATCAGCAGTTGAACCTTTAGAGCCAACGGTAGAGATTACTGTTTATTCTGAAGATGATATGGAAGCTGAACCTACTGTAGAGATTATTGAGAACCCTGAAATTACTCAAGATAACCTAGAACGTACTGAGGCTCAGGCTGTGGTAGATGCTACACCTAAAACAGTAGTAACAGAATTTAACAAGGAGACATAAATGGCTTATATCGGTAACAGTCCTGCTAACGTAGGTAATTACGCAGTAGTAGATGATATTGCTAGTAGCTTTAACGGCACTACAACATCATTCGCTCTAACATCGCTCAGTCAAGCAATTAACCCTGCTAAGTCAGGTCAGTTACTAGTAAGTGTTAACGGTGTATTACAAGAGCCTGACGATACAGGTGCTGATGGTTTTAAAGTATCAGGTTCTAACATTGTATTCTCTTCAGCTCCTGCTAGTGGCTCTACCTTTTGGTGTGTCTATCAAGGTCAAACAGTAGATGTAGGTGTACCTAGTGATAACACTGTGGGTACGATACACTTAAAAGATAGCGCTGTAAGCACAGCAAAGATTGCGTCTGATAATGTAAACGCTGATAAGTTAGCAGTAACAGGTAATGGTACAACAGGTCAGTATTTAATATCAGACGGTGATGGTACATTCAGTTGGTCTAATGAGCAGACACAAACAATGACTAGGACATTGCCAAGCGCTGCAAATGACTGTGTTGAGTTAGGGTATATATACGAAGACTCTAGCGGTCATAGCGGAAATATTTCTGTTGTAGTAAGTCAGTCAGGAATATCAATCTCAAAGAAATATATGTTTGCCTCTCAATACGGACAGCAAAATAGTCAATGGGTTAAATTATTACCTATCACATCTTCAGGCGATTACGGTAGTTATGATTTTGACGTTGAAACGTATCAAGCGAACGGAGACCAAAAGCTATACTTTAGATTAAGACATTCAAGTGGCTCAGGTTCATCTACTGCTTTTGTAACCCTTACTATAGATGGCACAAGTGGAACTTCTTGGACAAATACAAGTGCAACATATACAGCTTCAACAATTACGCGTATTTCTGAGTCAACACTCATCTCTCAAGAGAATGGTTATGTGACTATGCCTTATCAGCCTGCTTTTGAAGTAAATATAACAGGTAGCCACGCGGACGGGGCACTTACACCTACGTGGGGAGCTTCTTGGGAAGTTGGTAGTAATGTGAGCACTACTAATAAAAGATTTACAGCACCTGTTGCAGGAACGTATCATTTTGATGCTTGGATATGTTATCAGGCAGCGTGGACTGCTAATAGAGTGATTATATATTTAAGTGTAAATGGTTCAGATAGAGTATCACATCAGAATTATCGTTCAGGATTAGACACAGGTATAAACCTATCAGCTAACTTCAGATTAGAAGCAGGAGATTATGTTGGAATTAGCTTATACCAAGATAGTGGCGCTACACGGGTATTACAACCTGCTGTGCAGTGGGCAGGATTTGGTGGGTATTTAATAGGTTAATTTAAACAAGGAATAATTATGACAACATACACAATAGAACTAAACGACGCTGAAGTAAAAGCTATGGAATACGTAGCACTAAGCGTACAGGACTGGGCTGAGAATGCTCTAAAGAACAGAGCTAGACAAGCTATGGATGAAATCTATCAGAGTGAAGTAGCTCGTATGACTGAAGACCCTACAGTAACCTCTATCCCAGCAGATAAAGAAGCAGTGGTACTAGCAGCAGACATCAAATCAGCAGCAGTACGTAATGCAGAGTCAGAAGCAGAGATGGCAACACCTGAATAGGTATGAAAGAACGAGTAGAATCGTTAGAGACACAGTTAGCCTTAATCAAGGCTGACCTAGTAGCTCTAAAGACTAGAGAAGTAGAACTACCTGAATGGGTTAAGAACTCAGCAGGTGCTATATTACTAGCTATCTTTGCTCAGACAGTTACTACCGTATGGTGGGCAAGTGATTTAAGCTCTAGGCATACAGTAGTAGAAAAGCAAGTAGCTAAGAATACTACATTCATTGAATCTTGGCCTGCTATGCACGAAGAAGTAATGATTGAGCTGAAGGAAATACAGGTTGAAGGTAGAAATATGAAGGATATGCTTCACGAGATTAGAAGTAGGCAGTTCGGACACTTCAAAGATATAAATAACTTAGAGTAACTGAGATGATATGGGTAGAACTAACAAATGGCACTACACAATTATATCTCTTTGACCCTTGGAATTTTCCTATTAACTGGTTCATCATATGAAACGATTAGCAGTACTATTCATAACACTAACACTCACTAGCTGTGCTTCACTTGACTTAAGGAATGCAGGTAAGTCTGTGGCTTCTACAGGAGTAGCATATGTGATTGGTGGTCCTATTGCAGGTATAGGTGTATTAGCAACTGCTATGGCATATGACGAACTAGTACCTGACAGTCCCAAGGTTGCTGATATAGAGACGAAAGAACAAGCAGTAGCCTATGTGGCAGACTCACTAATAATTAATTCTTTATATGGCTTTATAGCCTTCTTACTTATTACTAACATAGCAGTACCTTGGATGACTAGAAGACAGGGCTATGCTAAGGCTAAAAATAAGTATAAAAATACTTGACAAACTAACAGAAGTATGCTACAATCTTAATCTTTTAACGAAAGGTTATCGCAATGTCTAACAAAGAAGTAAGTAACACTATCACAATAGATGACGAAGTAATTGATACTTCTTCTTTATCTCACGAATCCAAACTATACTTAGACCACTTGTTAGATATAGAGCACCAACTACAAACATTAACATTTAAGACACAACAACTTAATACTGCTAAAGCAGCATTCGTATCACTCTTTACTAAGAGCAGAGATAACAAACAAAAGGAATAACTTATGGCAACAGCTGCAGGAATACCAGAAGAATCTAAACCAGGCTACTACGATACACAAGGAACAGCTAAAAGTAAAGCTGCTTATGATATAGTCTCTGGGAACATTAAAAACCCTACTATGCCTACAGGAGCTAAGCAGGAGTATGTAAAAGGCACTGTTAAAGCAGGTGAAGAAGTTACAAATACCGTTATGGGTGCTCCCACTACTGTTGCTTCTAGAACAATCGCTAAGCCTACACTAGGTGCAGCGGATAAAGCTACTACTACAGGTGTTAAAGCACCTACTGCTATCAAGGCTTCTGGTTATAATGCGGACACTTCAGGTAAGGCAGCTACTATGACTGGAGCAAAAGCTACAGGGCTTACTGATACTGTTAGAGCACAGACAGGTACTGCATCTAAGATGACAGCTGCTACAGATTCTGGTGCTATGTCAGGTACGTTAGCAGGAGATATTAAAGGTTCGTTATCTGCAGGCTCTATAGCTACAGCAGCTACAGGTACTACACCTTCTGATGCTTTAATGTCCACACAGTATACTAAGCTTATGAAGGACGTAGGACCAGATGGTGTCCCTATGTTCGCTAAGCCTGCCTTAGAAGCTGCTGAGGCTGTGTTAGCTGCAAGAGGTATGGGTAAGTCTACTGTAGCAAGAGAAGCTATTATGGCTGCTATTACACAGTCTGCGTTACCTATGGCACAGCAGAATGCACAGACAGAGCAACAGACTTTTATGGCTAATCTATCTAATCAGCAGCAGACAGCATTACAGAATGCTTCTGCACAAGTTGGTATGGATATGTCTAACTTGAACTACTCACAACAAAAGACATTATCAAATAGTAAGTTTATGCAGACATTGCAGATGACTAACTTAGGTAATAGACAACAAGCTGCTATTCAGAATGCTACTACGCTAGCTAATATGGATTTAACTAACTTATCTAACGCACAGCAAGCACAGGTAGCGAATGCTCAAGCATTCCTTCAGATGGATATGGCTAACTTGTCTAATACACAACAAGCATCTACACTTAATGCACAGATGAGACAACAGGATATGCTATCTGACCAGTCAGCAACTAATGCTTCTCTGCAGTTCAATGCAGCTAATCAACAGCAAGTAGATACATTTATGAAGAACTTGAGTGTTCAAGTAGATACTAATAATGCTACGAGAGCAGACGCTATTAGTCAATACAACTCACAACTATCACAGCAAAGGTCTGCGTTAGATGCTGGGAACGAACTCCAAGCTAGTCAGGCAACAGCACAGCTTAACTCACAGATTGACCAGTTCAATTCACAACTAGGTTTTAACAGAGACCAGTTCAATACACAGAACGCTAATGCTATTAATCAGTCTAATGCTACGTGGAGAAGACAGCTGAATACTGCGAACACTGCTGGTGAGAATGCAATGAATCAAGCAAATGCTATTAATATGTTTAATCTCTCAGCGCAAGCACAAGCTAATATGTGGCAAGAGATGCGAGATTCAGCTAACTGGTCATTTCAATCTTCGATGAATGATGTAGATGCTAAGACTCGTTTAGCTATTGCAGCTATGGGTAACGAAGCAGCAACAGATGCTGAGAAGGGTAAGTCACTTGCGGCAGCGGGTGAGTTAGCTTGGAAAATTTATAAAGGATAGGAGAATATTATGGGTTGGTTTAGTGGAATTGTTAAGGCTGTTAAGAAGGCGTTTAAGTCAGTTACTAAGGTAGTTAAGAAAGTAGTAAAAGGTATCGGTAAGGTAGCTAAGAAAGTATGGAAGGGGGTTAAGAACGTAGCTAAAGGTATTGGCAAAGTTGTCAAGAAGATGGGGCCCCTTGCCTCCATTGCCATTGGCTTTATCCCTGGCTTCCAAGGGCTCTGGGCTAATGCAGGTATCTGGGGTGCTATGGGTAAGGGTGCTATTACTGGTTTCATTACTAGTGGTGGTAAACTTAAAGGTGCTCTAGCAGGTGCTGTTGGTGGTGGTATTGGTTACGGTATTAATGCAGGTGTTGGCGCATACAATAAAGGTGTTTCTACATTAGGTGAGAATGCTACTATCTCAGAAAAGGTTACTGCTGGCTTTAAGGCAGTAGGTAGTTCTACTATGGATGGTGTATCTAATATGTATAAGAGTGCAAGTGACGTTATGTCTACAGGTGACTTTGGTAAACTCAATTACTTATCTGATTCAGGGCTTAGTGTGTATTCGCCTGAGTACAAAGCTCAGACAAATCTTGCAGATGCAAATGCTGAAGTAGCTTATGATAAAGCGATAGGTGAGATTGGTCCTGAGATTCACGAGAGAGCTTCACAGAACTATGTTAATAATAATCCTTCTGAGTATGCCCAGCGTATGTCCCCTAAAGCACAACAACGTATGATGAAGATGAGTATGGAGGGTGGTGAAGCAGGTGCTATGCGTCAAGCTAAAGCCTTTGGTTATAATGATGAGGTAGGTAAATCATTCTATAAAGATTATACAAGTACTCTCCAAGGTACTCCTGGTTCAGTTGAATATCAGAGACAGATGTCAGAGATGTATGATTACTCAGAAGCAGCTAGTGTTGGCTTAGACCAAGGCAGAGGCTTATGGGAGCAAACAGGCGGTGTTGATAAGTCTATGTCATTTGATTGGGAAGGTGGTATAACGAAGCCATTTGAGTATACTGCTGATGGTTTACGTGCTACTCGTAGTGCAGCCGCAGGAGGTACACCTACTTACATTTCACCTCAAGACCCTGCTGCACCTAAAGAGAAGAACAATGTAGCTGACAAGTTGAAAGATGCTGCTTCAAGTTTATTTGGTAGTTCTGGTTCATCTAGTCCTTACGGTGCAGGATTCTCTACAGGTGATACTGGTGACCAATATGATGCTGGTGGTGGCTCATTATTAATGAGTGGTCAATCAGGTACTGGCTTAGACTTTGCAGCTAGTTATGGCGGAGCACAAGGTGGTAGTGCCTATGCACAGGCGCAGGCCAATAAGATGAAACAAATTTACGGTTAATAGGATAACATAATGATTGAACAGCAAATTAATATGTCAGAGGGTTTTGAAAAGTTAGGGGGTGACCCCTTCGATGCTCCTGTACCAGGGGAATCACTAACAGCTGACCCAGCAGCTCAGAGACCTTATGAGATGCCACCTGAGTTTACTAATGTAGAGAAGGCTATGGCCTTTATCTTTGACCATCTGACGGAAGAAGGTAGTTATGAGGATGTACTACAAACAATGCGTGAGGGGACTCCATTGGATATGCTTGCACAAGTGTATCTTACTAAAGGATTCCACGAAGGTAAGTGGTCACCTGATTTATTATTGCTGCTTGTTGAGCCTACTATATATTTACTTATGTGGTTAGCTAGTGACGTAGATATCGATTTCCAGTTAGATAGTGATGGTGATGATTTAGATGAACGTGAGGATGACTTACGTGCTATCGCTACAGAAGATATTAGAAAGATGCAACCTGAAGAGGTTAAGAGTAAGTTACCTTCTTCATTGTTATCTAAAGTAAATGAGTTTGAAGCAGAGCAGGAGGAAGTGTAATGGGTATTAGTTTTGGTGAGGGTCTACTCCATTTTACAGGTGGTGTTGCTAAAGGAGTGGCGGAAACAGATGCTGCGGAATCAAAGCGTATTGAGCGTCTAGCTGAGATTAAAGCTAAGCGACAAGATGAATTATTAAAGACTAAGCTAACAGCTGCTAATAAGAAGTACGATGCTGCTGAGGTTAAGATTGAAAGTATTACTTCTGCTGGTGGTATTGATACACCGCAGGGTCAAGTAATTGCTGGTGGCTATAAAGATTTAGCTGGTCTTGAGACGGCACGTAAAATGGCAGGTTCTTCGTGGATACCTGCTAATATGCCTGTATTAGGTGAGAAGCCAACTCTTAAGTATTCTAACGAGGAAGGTATCTATACGAGTATGCGTGCAGAGACACCAACTGGGATGCGTGGTTTGATGAATGACCTTGGTTTTACAGACCCTAAAGAGAAGATTCCTTTAACTGAGGAGGACTTAGGTTCTGTCACTACATACCGTAGAGGCAAGTCAACACCTCTTACAGAGGAACAGAAAGCTACGATGTCTAAGTGGGAGTTTCCTTCAGACAAGAATAAAAAGTCTAATAAGAAGTTAATAGCTGAAGAATTGACTTCAGAGTATACAACCAACTTAAGTAATTATCCTCAGTTGGCAGCTCATATTGCAACAGTACCTATTGAAGATAGAGAGGGCGTTATCCAAGCATTTGCTACATCAGTAGCTTATACACAGGATGTTAGTTCAGGTATGCCGTACGATAAGCTTCAGCAGGCTTTATTTAATGCGCAGCGTAACATTCAAGAAGGTAACTCAAGCACTGTAGTACCTGCATCTGTTACAACTCCAGAAAGCGTATCTGTTACAACTCCAGAAAGCGTAGGCGACCCTGTGGCAGTTAGTAGCTCAGGCACACAGCTATCAGTATTAGAGGGTGATGTATTACGTCTTCAAGAGCTTATGATGCATCCTGATTTGAAGATTGCAACTAATGCTAAGAGCACACTAGTTAAGGCACAGAAGAAGTTGACTACCTTCCAAGATGAGCTAGCTAAGAATGTAGTAAAAATCTCAAATAAGACTAAGGCTTTTGATACTGCACGTAGTAGAGATGAGAATAAGGATATCAATACAATTACACTATCAGCTAGTAAAGCTCTAGGTGATGGTGATTACTTCTATCGTAAGACAGGTACTAAAGGTAAAAAGGTATATACACCTACAGAGCTAGGACGTAACTACCACGATGCCCTTAAACAAGCTATTAATCAAGCGTCTACACAAGTAAGGGAAGATGCCCGTTCAGATGAAGTATTAGATATTAAGAAGTTAGATGCTATTGATTGGACTAATGTTACTAACATTGCTAAGAAGGATTTAGCCTCTAGAACTTTTGAGTTTGATACAGGACTAACAGCTAACTCAGCCTATGTTATACCTTACAACGTAGTTCCGTTTGGTACTGCTGTAACTGACGATATGCGTATTCAATATGAAAGTGGCTTACTGAGATATGTAAAAGAAATCGGGGGTACAGTACTTAAAGATGCCTCATTAGGTGATATCTCTGCTAACTATTACACACTACAAACACAAGGTGCAGATGTGCTTACACCATTGTCTGATACATCTAGTACTATTGTCCCTGAAGTAACACCTACAGGTGACTTACAGTTGATGTCAGATGGTACTGCTACACCTCCACAAGTTACTCCTGTAGATATGAATGTTCAGTTTACTGTTAAAGACGGTGTTAAAGGTATCTTAGGTACTAGTTCTACTGGGACTGTTAGGTTCCTTCCTTTCACAGAGAAGAATAAAGTTAAGTATGAGAGTTTAGGTCTTGGTTACTTATATACAGAAGAGGTTGAAGATGTCCCTCGAATGAATGGTGACCCTAGAGATAATGAATGGGCTACTCAGCCAGCTGATACTACTACCATAGAAGATGTTAGTAGTTGGTTAGGTGACGTATCTGATGAAGTTATGCGTGCACTCCCAGGGTTACCTGGTGGAAGCGCAGCAAAACTCCCTTCTATTATTTCTACTTACCTACGTACAGGACAGGTATCCTCTCAGTTAGGTGTTGCAGGTGAGAAGCTTGGTATGCTACTTGATAAGTTAAAGATTACTAAACATCCTATGGCACAGCAAATTGTTAATGGTAAGTTTGGTAAGAAGTATGGCTCCCGTAAGGCACAGATAGCTGATAAGTTAAAGACATCTACTACAGGTAAGGTTGTTGATGCTACTCTTAATAGAGGTAAGGCTAATGTATCCTCAAGTACTAACAGGTTAAAACAACGAGCTGTAAATAAAACACGTGCTGCTAAGAACGCAGTTAAGAATGCTGGAGATAGTATCTTAAATAGTACAACAGGTACTACAAAAGGTGGTTACCCTATCAATAACCCAGCCGCTTCTAGACTACAGCAGTATACCGATAAAACTTCAAAAATAAAATAGATATGACTCAAAACTATAATCCTTTTGATGACGAGGAAGAGGTACGCAAGAAGGAACAAGAAGTAGTACAAGCGTATAATCCTTTTGATGATGATGTAGAACCTACTATAGCTACACCAGAACCTACTATAGCTGCAATAGCTCCTGTCGTGGTAGCTGAGGATGTGCTAACAGTGGAGCCTGTTGCTGCTTATAATCCTTTTGATAGTTTAGAGGATGTAGCAGTAGTTGAACAGGACGAGCCTACTATTGCTCGTAAGGTATCATATGGTACTGCCCAGGAGCCTATGATATTAGGTAGCTTAGGTAGACTAGCAGAGACTGCATATGAGACTGTAGTTGAAGGTAAGGACTGGGAAGAGGCTAGAGCAGACACAGAAGCTGAGCGACAAGAAGAAATCTTTAAAGAGTTTCCTAAGTTTAAGGGCGGTAAGTATGATACTGATGCTGCGGTAATAGGTGGACGTGTTGCTACTGCTATTGTTGACCCAGTAACGTACCTTGTACCGTGGGTCAAGGCAGCTAAAGCAGGTAAGTTAGTGTTAGGAGCAACAGGAGCCTCTACTGCAGCAGGAGAATATGCCCTACATAGTTATGCTATGACAGGTGAAGTAGACCCTGAGATGTTAGCTATCGTAGCAGGTAGTGGTGGTGTGTTAGCTGTTGGTGGTGATGCCTTCATTAAGATGCTTAGCAAGAAGTACTCTAAAGGACTAACAGAGGAGCAGGTACTTGCTAAGGTGGAGGAGCGTATCATACGTGGTACAGATGACGTAGGTAAACTAACCCCTAAAGAACAAGAGCTTATCACAGAGACATTCAAACTACCATCAGTTAAAGATTTCTATAGTCAGTTAAAGAATATTGATAATAACACACACCTACTCAGAGGGTTACAAGGGATTAGAACAGCCCGTAAGGAAGGTAATCTATCAGAAGAAACATTTAAAGATTTAGACGTTAAAATAAAAGCCAGTCTCGATTCTAAGTTTAATGAGATGACAGATATGCGGACTAAGGCACAGATAGAAATTGCTGAGTTGATGTATAAGAATAAGAGCTTTACCGCTAAAGCATTTGAAGTGGCAGTACGTCCTATGTTTGGTACATTAATGATGGGTGGTGCAGGTATTGCGTTAGATGCTGATGACTCGCAGCTATACACATTAATGGCTATTGGTTTTGGCTCGGGTGCATTGAGTAAGAAGCTTAAGCATAACACCTTCTTACCTCAAGAAGTTAAGAAAGATGTAATGAAGAGTGTATTCAAACGTAATGTTGCGTTTACACTACGTCATATCGATGTTAGCTTCTCAGGTACACTTGCTACTAAGCTGAAGGCACTAGGTCCTGAGACAGGACAGTTCTCTGATATGATGTTTCACCAGTTCAAAGCTAAAGGCGCACGTCAGCTAGCCGTAGAAGAGCGTTCTAACTTAGCGTATAACCATTGGATGATGACATTGTATGACGATGTATTACAGACTACATCTAAGGAGACACAGACATCAGCGGTTAAGATACTACGTGGTTATGCTAAAGCAGGTGATAACACTGATGAAGCTAAAGCCTTAGCGGGTAGATTCAAAGACTTCTTTGATGACTACAAAGCTTACCATAATGATGTAGATATTCGCGCAATAACAGAGCTAGACAATTACTTCCCTAGAGAATATAACTTCGACTTAATTACTAAAGATGGTAAGGCCTTTAAAGATGTGTTAGCCTTCATCCATACTAAGCAGAATCCTAAAGCTACTACTGAAGATGCTCAGAAGTATGCTAATCAATTCATTAAGAACTTCTACTTGAATAGTAATAAGACTGTATCCTCGATTAACAAGGAAGGTAAACAGGTGTTAGACACACTGCCGTTTATTAAACACCTACAGAAAGAAAGAGAACTACACGGTACTATTAAGATAGAAGGTGTTGATGTACAAGTGGAAGAAATCCTAGAGCCTTGGTTAAAGAATGACCCAGCTGAGATACTTAGTAATATGGTTAGAGAAAGTACTAAGACAGTAGAGTTTGCACGTACGTGGGGTGCTAAGGGTGAGCTGTTAGGTAGACTTCGTAAGAAAATTCACGATAAGTATGCAGGAACTGCTGAAGATAAACGCCTATATAAAGAGCACACTAGAGAAATTAAGTTTATTAATGACTCTGTGAATGCTTATTTTGGTAGATATGGTATCTCTAATTGGGGCGGGCACAATGCTGCGGGTTCTATCGCTATGTATAATAACTTAGCTATGCTAGAGGATGTAACACTAGCTAACCTTGGTGACTTGATTCAGCCTTTTCAAAACTCTACGTTCTTCAAGAGTGCGCTTAAAGGTATTAAGATAACAAGCACTACTAAAGGTAAGACAGCACGTAATACTAAAGAGCCTGCTCGTTACCTTGCAATGAATCAAACAACACAATTACAGGATGAAATACAGGCGTTATCAGGTATCACTAGCGAAGCTGCTAATGCTATCAGTAAGACTAACCAAGGTTTCTTCAAGATGATTGGTCTCCAGAACATCACATCGTATGCACGTAGATTCGCATATAACTCAGGAGCAATTGACGCTTATGATACTGCTGTAGAGTTTTCTAAATTAAACAATAAGAACATAGCATCTATTGAGAAGAAGACAGGTAAGAAGTGGGGAGAGTTCACACACAAAGAGCACGTCAAACTATTGGCTAGTTCTAAGGCAACTAAGAAGACTGAGCACCTCAGAAAACGTATGGCTTATTCAGGTATCTCGCCTGAGGATGCAAAGCATATTGCACAATTTAAAACATTTGACGCTGCGTTCGAGGGAGATGTTAAGCATCTACTTAACTCAGCAGGCTTTAGAGCTATGGAGAGAGACGCTAAGATTCCTACTGTTGGTAACAGACTACTTTATACACAGACTAAGAATCCTTGGTTAAGATTAGTAGGTCAGTTCTCCTCGTGGGCGCAGGCTAAAACAGCACAGGTTAATTCATTAGTAGCTCGTATGGAAGATGGTGAGGCTAAGCTAGCTGTTAAGATGGCAGGATTATTATCTGTATATGGTGGTGTTAAAACACTAAGAGAGATTGTAGCTGATGGAGAGATATCAGATGAGAGTAAAGATTGGGGTAAGTTCCTAGCGGATGCTAACCAGCTCTCAGGTAACACAGGTTTCTTTGGTAACTTAGCCTCACAACAGTACATTAATAAGTATGGTAATAATCCATTAGACTTTTTCCCTGCTGCCTCTACATTAACTAAGAGTGCTGAAGCTATTAGGTCAATAGATATTACTGACCCCTTTGTAGTGACACCAGAGATTAAAAAAATACTTCCTCTTCCTAAGACAATCAATATCCTTGAACGTACCTTCGGTACTGAAGTCTATGATATGCCTGAGGATAAACAAATTAAAGATACTGAGATAAAAGATGGGCTAGCTACATTCAGTAAGGGTGGTCTAGTATCACAAGTAGCACGCCTGGGTTTTAGCAAGGGAGGCGAGGCTTCAGTAGACGATACAGGAACGATTGTTCGTGATGAACGTGTTGCCTTCCCTAAAGAAAAAGGATACGAGTATGGTACACTAGCGCCTGTTAGACGTAATGTTGAGACAGGTGAGAGTGAGTGGGCAATGCCTGACATTATGAGAGAGTCTCTTAATGCTATTGATAGAGCAGGTGCTACCCTTATGGGTGACCATAGCTATGATAGTGAAGAGAAAGCTGTAGAAGATGTACTTTATTCTAACGTGACTGGTAGTGCGGTACGTACTATCCCGAAGACATTACGTAAGCATAAGACACCAACTAAAGAAAAGACTATTGCTCCTGTACCACTACCTAAAGAAGAGAAAACTATGTACATATATAGTAGCTCGTCTTCAGGTGAGCATAAATCTATTGACCCCACTAAGTGGAATACCGCAACAATGGGCAAAGCAGATTACTCGTTTACAAATGAGGCTGATGCTTCTGCGTGGTCAGGTAGCTATCTAATCAAGAAGGAAGTACCTCACGATATCCTTGAGAAGTCTATTAACTGGGGTGATGGTGGACAATCTAAGTTTGTTACTAAGGCCTTCAAAGATATTAAGAAGGAAGTAGACTTTGATGTTGACCTAGAGGATGGTGGCATTGATGTCTACCCTGCCTTGACTTCACACTTAGGGGAGAAGGAAGCACATAAGCTACTTAATAAGCACGGCATTAAAGGGAACAAGCGTGAAGGTGAATTAGCTATCTTCAATCCTGAAGATGTCAAAGTAATAGAAGTGACACGTAAGAAGTTTAGAAGGGGTGGGTTAGTTACACAGATGAACTCACTTAATCTTAGCTTGGGTGGTGAAGTTACTGAGGAGTACGTACCAAGAAGCGATGTTAAAAGAGAAGTGTTAACAGAGGGCCAAGAGATACCAGGTAAGGGACTCTCTTCGTTATTTAAAAAGAGTTACATAGCTGATGCTGTGTATGGTGCTGAAGTAGTTGGTGATGATGCGTTCAAGGAGAAATACCGAAGAGAGATAACAGAGGTAGCTGATTCTTTTGGGCTTACTCCTGAGTCTGTACATTTTAATCTTGAACATTCTGCAGCGCAGAACTATGATGGTAGGTATGGTAAGGGTGGTGGAGACATAGTAGCTTCGACAGGTTACTATTCTAACGATACGGAACAGCCTTTAAGTGCTCAAATACTATACAACATAGACCATTCTAAGGGAAGCCCTTCTGATATTATTACTTCTCATAAGTATGCAGATACTACTGCACACGAATGGGCACATAGATTCAATCAACACTTATCCGATATGGATGAGACAGGTGGTACTAAGAAAGGGGGTACTAACGAAGCACCACCAGGTACTTTATCTGGTTATGGTTTTGAGTTAGCAGGGGATGACTACCTAAAAGATTACTACAGTTTAAGTACACGAGAAGAGCGTAGAAATTTCTTCAACGACAAAGCTATGGGTGAAAAGAGTAGGATGCGTAAGCCTCTTAAGAAGAAGGTAACCACTGCAATGTCATACATACTTTCAGACCCCCTCATACATCAGGACATTGAAAGTAAAAGTAACGCAGGGAATGTTAATTATGTGGCACATCCTGGTGAAGTATGGGCACGTACGTTAGCTGATTACCACATAATCCAGAAGCGTGGTGGTATCAAGCACGTTATTAAAGAGGGGGGTATCTCTACAGTATACATAGACCACCCCACTAGTAAGGGAGTGGGACATATGCAAAAGATGTCGTTAACTAAAGAAACTTATGATGCCATTGAAGAGATGCTTAAAGAAATTAAGCAGGAGAAGTATACGATATCTAAGCTAGATGATACGCGTAAACAAAGTAAGACTTCAAAGCGAGCTTAGCTCTGCTTCTAGGTGCATAACTAACGCAGCTAATTTATGATTACACTCTTCGATAAGTACGTTATACATATGCTTATCAGGTGAGTCTTCAAATACAGCATCAACTTCATCCAAGGGGAGACCACTTAGTTCAACTAGGAGTCTCCCTTTTCTGTCTAAGAGTATTTGGAAACCAACAAGTTTAGCGTGCATTAAAAATCACCTACTATATCTTTCTGTTTCTTAAGGGCTCGTAAGTCTTTAGCATAGTACTGTTCTAACTCATACATCTGTGCAAGGTAGGGCGCGTTCTTCTCTTCATTAGTTGTATCCATCTGTAATGCAAAGATAGCTCTGTCTAGGTTAGCAATACATATTTCTAACTCTGCAACAGTAGTGTGGTCGTTGTTAGCATCTAGTGGTCTAATCTCCATCGTGTTCTAACTCCCTAATCTGTGCTTGTAGGTCTGCAATCTTAATGTTTTTATCATTGTCCTGTCTATAGGCTAACAGTACATCAATTAAACTATCTATATCCTCTAACCTAAATGGTATGGCTCTTCCGATTGAGTCTTCAATACAGAACTCCTCCTCTGTGTTACCACCTACTCTGAAGGCATCAATAGACTTACGCTCTAACCAATCAAAGTACTGACCACCTGCTAGGTATTCTGTATCCTTTGTTAGTAAGTTATACTTAAGTGGTCTACTGCCTGTTAGGCTTTCTACTGTTACTATTGTCATCTTATTCTCCTCTGTTAGTTGCGTGCAATGCACCAATGATGAATGCAAGTATTGCTATTGTTATATACATATTATCATCGTGCCACATAAATCTTACTATATCATAAAACCATTCCATTGTCAACCCCTATTGTTTCTTCCACCACTTCTCAGAGGCTTGCATATGCATAACCACCTCATCTCCTTGCTCAGTCTTAATCGCTTCTATATGAGTGAATCCTTGAGCCTTAGCATAGTTATACCTGTTACACCCACACTTAATCTGTAATACTACATCACTATCATTGAGGTGTTTAGGTGGTGCTATGTATAATATATTATGTATAGACTCTGTGCGCCACTGAGACACTATCACAGGGTATAGTATGATAGGAAAGTTCATACCTTTTGCCAGTGATTTATGTAGTTCCACTACGTCAAGATTAGTTGTTATGTCTGACATAGGATAGATATCAGTGAGTGCGTATATCTCTTGTCCTAATTGTTCTTTAGCTTTTAATATCTTCATCTAGTAGCTACTGCATCAACGATAGGAATGTAAGCTATCTCTTTATCAATCCACTCTCTACGTCCGAAGTCTGTCTGTGCGGGTAGTTTCTTAGTAAACCAACTAATGCTAAGGTCATTAGGTTTAAAGATGTATACGGTATCCTTACCTTCTTTAGCCATACTAACAGCATACAAGAACTTGTAGTTGTTATCAGTAGCATACTTAGTATTCCAATCATACTTCATCTTCTCAATAAGTGTATCATCATAGAAGGCACGCCTACATTTAATCTCTAGCATAACACCGTGCTCCTCACAGAAGGCATCATATCTAGAGAAGTTATCCTTCTCTTTCTTGAAGGTGTACTTACTTGTATCATTCAATAAATCAATTACCTGTTGCTCAGTCATAATATTTCCTTGATTGTTGTTTCATCAAACCATCTAAACTTATTCTTAGTAGCCCACTCAGCGTGAGTTAACTTCGTTCCATCCTTACGTACCTTAACGTGGGGCATAGCTTTGTTAGGATACATAAAAAGAAATACTAACTCTATGTGTTCAGGTAAACTCTTACGTATCCACTTATACTTAGAAGCTTCTGAGCTATCCATAAACCTACCCTTAGCTTCAATGATATACTTCTTATCCTTAGTCTTGAAGTCAGGTGTGTAGTTGTGAGGTATGACATAGGGTAGCTTTTCAGGGTGGTGTTCACAACAGTTAAGTACACCATCTCGCAGCATACCTTCCCACTTAGAATCAGCACCTCTTGCCTTATACATCCACTTGTTATTCCGTGCCATTAATAACCCTCCACATATTTATGATACTTGGTAATGATGTACTCTTTAACCAAGCCACTTCTAACAATATCATTCATACCAAACTCAGTGACATCGAACCAAGAATCCATCGACTCAATTACTGATATGAATCGGTGGATATTTAACTCTTTATGTTTAATCAAATCAGTCTGCATAAAGTCACCACAATAGATTATCTTAGAGTTCTTACCTAGCCTAGTGAGAATACTATCAGCTTCGTGTGCTGTCATATTCTGAAACTCATCAGCAATAACAATGACATCATCAAGTGTTATGCCTCTGACGTAGGAGGTGGTTAGGAATCTAACAACACCGTGCTTCTTTAGTATCTCATAGGCATCACCCCTACCAAACAACTCATTAGTTATCTGTCTATAGGGTAGCTCGTATATCTCACCCTTTTCTTCTAGGTTTCCAGGTAAGAAGCCAACATCTCTAGTAGGTACAGCTGACCTAACGATAACAATGCCACACTTCTTCTTGGCTAGTGTCTCTTCAAAGGCTTTGTATAGGCTTAAGAAGGTCTTACCTGTGCCAGGGTAGCCAACTAGTAAGTGGTTATCCCCTTTATCATAGGCGTTAAAGAACTTTTGCTGTGCCTCTGTTAAAGATTCGATAGGGGTTAGGTCAAAGTTAAGTTTACTAATAGCACTAACTTTCTTTTTCTTACTCATAGTGGTCTCCGTTGTTACCGTTCTGTCCTATAATATTGATACGCTCATCGTCCCATTCCTCACCTGCATCTTCAGCTAACTTCTTAAGATTAGTAAAGTAACTATTAAGTATTACTTCTAAACCTATACTAACTAAATCTTTAATCATTGCTTCTGATAGCTCTAACTCTACTTCATTCATTTTCAATTCCTGTTGTAGTTACGCAAGAAGGCATCGTGGTCATCCACTTTATCCTTCCCTTGTTTCCTGATTTGTTTTGTAAGTGCGTTATAACGTTGCTGCAACTCTTCGTATTTTCTTTTCTCCTCCGCATACAGTTTATGCCACACCACTGCTGAGTCCTCAATGAGTTGAGAGTAACGTTCCTTCCGTTGCATACTGTCATCAGTCATCTCTTTTGTTTCTCTCCTTATCAACACTACAATCAACCGTACCACACCACCAAGCAAAGTAAATGCTTAGTATAAATAGTACACCTACTAATATCTCACCCATATCCATTACTTTAATCTCCATTTATAACCATTAGGTCTCTCAATCCACATACCATTAGCACAGTTCTGTGTATTGTCCTTGTGCTGCTTCATCTTAAACACTTCATAGCAAGTCTCTACGTCCTGACATTTCCAAGTTAAGTGAGTATTCATACCATCATTCCTAATGAGATGAAACTCTGCTCGTTCACTAGGGAAAGTGTAGTTAGCATTCTTGTAGTTGTTAGCTTGAGCATCTCCAAAGATTGCAGCAAAGATAAAGAACAATCCTAGTGCTAACCACTTCCAATTGTATTCAAACTCTTTGTTCCAGTTTCTATCTTTCATTATACACATCCTGTTGGTTGAGGTAATCCACCGTACTTAGTGATGGGTTTAAGAGGCCCTGTTAGCCACTCTTTAAATAGCTTACCCTTATCAATGCCTACATACTTAGCAAAGGTTCTTATAGGGGGCACAGAGGAGTTCTCATCATAGTATTCCCTTGCCTTCTCAATCTGTAGCACTTGTGAATCTGTTAGTGTGACATCATCTTCCTTAGCCATCTCGTGCATCACATCCAGTGACCACTGTGTTGGGTCTACTAAGTACCCGTTACCTGTTCTATCTAATCCCATATTATTTCTCCTGTCATTCCTACTGCTGAATAATCAGTGACAGTCTTCTCAAAGAAGTTACTCATACTATCACCACTTGTTAACTCTTCCACCCAAGGAAGAGGGTTCTCTTTTACTTTGAAGTTACCTTTAAGTCCCATCTGTATTAATCGTCTGTCCGCCAGATAGCGAATGTACGTTTTAACTTCACCTTTGTCAAGTCCTTCAATATCCCCAGCCGAATAGGCAAGGTCAATAACTTTATCCTCAAGCTCGACAATCTGTCGCGCCATATTATATATCTCTCTCTTAAACTCATCATTCACAATCCTCGGGTGTTCGTTACAAAACTCTCTAAACAATCTACTCATACCTTCACAGTGCATAGTCTCATCTCTGATGCTCCACTCTACTACAGTATTCATACCTTTCATCTTACCCATACGTTGATAGTTAAGTAGCATAACAAAGGCACTAAACAAACTAACACCCTCATTGAATACAGATAGTGCAATAGCCCTAGCCATACCGTGTTGGGTACTAGTATCAGCATCCTTCATAAACTCTACCTTCTCTACCATCGCATCATACTCAAGGAACATACTGTACTCACTCTCGTGTAGTCCTAGTGTGTCGTTAAGTAATGCGTAAGCTCTCTGATGTACTCCTTCCCTAGCTGCAAAGCTAAGTAGCATATTCCTCATCTCATTGTTCTTGAAGTGAGGGATAAACATATCACAGTAGTTACCACCTACAACTACATCAGACTGAGTGAACAGTCGTAGTATCTGTGTGATATGATTCTTCTCTGTTTCGCTTAGTGACCCATCCTTCCACTGAGTTACATCATCACTAAGGTTTACCTCAGCTTCTGTCCAATGTAAGTCCTCGTGCTTCTCTGCCATCTCCATAGCCCAAGGGAATGCAAAGGGTTTAAACGTTTTACTTTCTTCTGTTAACCCTCGCAAGCTAGACATCCTTCTTCCTCCATAAAATCCTTAAGTGCTACTCTCGTAACCTGTTGTCCTACATTCTCAGCACTGCTAGTAGCTGAAGTACGTAAGTAGTACAAACCTTTAAGCTTAGACTTCCAAGCCTGTAGGTGTACCTGTGATACATAGTTCTTATCACTACCTGCAGGGAAGAATAGATTAACTGATTGACCTTGACAAATAAACTCTTGTCTATCACCTGCGTGTTGTACTACCCACATCTGGTCTAGTTCAAAGGCTGTTTTAAATACATCCTTCTCCCACTCAGTTAGATAATCAATATGCTGTACGCTACCATTATGGTGTCCGATACCTCTCCACTCTTTAGCTAACCAATCCTTATCTTTACCTAAGCGTAGTCTATGTTCCTCTAATACCTTCTCAAGATGTTTATTCTTAATCAAGTGAGAACCGATACGTGTCTTATGTACAAAACTATTAGACTTTATAGGCTCAATACTAGGTGATGTACCCAGTATCATTCCACTGTTTGCGTTAGGAGCAATAGCTAGTAGATGTGAGTTACGTCTACCACTGTTAGGCCCATCAAAGTAAGGGGTACGTACATCAGCTAATGCTTTAGTAGCTTCAACTGCTTGCTCCTTAATAAGCTTAAACATCTTCTTGTTATGTCCGACAGCTAAGGCAGACTCCCAAGGAATGTTCTTCTTCTGTAGGTATGCGTGAAAGCCCATAGCACCTAAGCCTAAGCTTCTCTCCATAGCTGCGGAGTTAATAGACTTACGCATATGTTCACGTGGTGCATCAGCTATGAAGCAAGTAAGTACATTGTCAAGCATAGTTATTAAATCACATACTAACGAAGTTTCTTTCCACTCGTCAAAAGTTTCAAGATTGACGGAGGATAGGCAACATACTGCCGTCCTATCTTCGTTGGTTGGTAAGTGAATTTCATTACATAAGTTACTTCCTCTAATTTCAAGTCCTTTCTCCTTTAATGTTTGTGGTAATTGTCTGTTTGCTTCGTCAATGAAGTTGAGGTAGGGTTCACCCGTTCTGAAGCGAGTCTCGAGTAACCTCTCCCACATTTCTCTAGCGTCCACAGTGTCCCTGACACTATCATCGTGAGGGTCTCGTAAATCCCACGTATCACCAGCAACAACAGCATCGATAAAATCATCGGTAATATTAATAGCATTATTAAGATTGAAACACTTACGATTACTATCACCTCCCGTAGGGATACGGATGTTAAGAAACTCCACCACGTCTGGGTGAGAGATGTCCATATACGCTGCATAACTTCCTTTCCTTGTCTGTCCTTGTTTATATGCTGTCATTGCTGAATCAGCTACTTTAATGAATGGTATTGGTGATGGTGCTTTGTCACTCACTGCACGTACATCAGACCAATGACCACCTACACCACCACCCTTAACACTTAGCCAAGCCAGTTCGGATTGGTGTTCAATAAGACCATCAAGTGTATCGGGCACGTAGCTAAGAAAGCAAGAAATAGGTAGTCCTTTCGCTTGCTCTCCTGGCATAGGAGCGTTGCTAAGTATAGGAGAACTGAACATAAAATAACCATTTGATACAGCATCGTATAACCTCTGTGACAGTTCAACATCTCCATTACTATATGCTACACAAGCTCTAGCATAAGCTTCCTGTGGTGACTTCTCTTTACCACGTAAGTAATAACCTTTGATTAGTTCTAACGCCTGTGGTGTCATCCCCTTATCCTTGGCTCTGTCTATTGTTATTCCTAAGTATTCACTCTTCATCTGATTTAATCTCCATCTCAATCATAGGGTCTCCTGAGCAGTCAGTGTAGGTAGTATATGTAAGCATACCAGTACTGTGCATAACGATAGCATCTGACATACCCTCTCGGTATGCTCTCTTATCTACATAGTAGATACTAATAGCACCCACTACCATCCAACTAATATTTATTAGTAAGAGGTCAGTCATCTTTAGTCATCTCTAACATAAGTTTTTGTAGATACCACTGAGCTTTCTTTAAATCTTCTAAACCATTCTTAGTCTTATACCTACTTACGTACTTGATGATATTACCTTCTACATATGTTAACTTCTGGTCTAGAATAAAGTCTATGACCTCTATGTTTCCCTGCTTGTAATGGCTGGGGTTAATGTTATCCTTCATCTTTTCTTCTCCTATTTTAATTTAGTGACCTGTTGCGGGGAAGAGGTAGGTCAGACCCCTAATGAAATCCTTAGTGCATCGTGTCTGTGTCTGTGTGGATGTAAGTAGCCCCATCATATAGTTCAGTACCTGCTTCGTATAGTAAATCAGGGTCATCTTCTAGTATAATACCGATACCAACTGCTAATGGATACAGTAGTTGATATGCTTTGCTACCCTCTACTGTATTGTTCACAACAGATAGCTCCATTACACCACTCTCTTCTACGAACGAGAGCTTAAGCAAGATGTTTTCATCAGACACCTGCGACAGCCTTCCAATCTTTCTGTTGCTTAGCCATTTTAACAAACCATTTGTATGAGTAGATGGATAGTCTAACTGTTCCAAAACTAAGTACGTGTGTTTGTTTAGGGGCTAAACTCTGTACAGTCTTAGTGGTTACCTTATCCTTTTCTTCACCATCAAGTAAAGATTGTAACCAACCAACCATATTTTCTGTAGCTTCTCTTCTTATTGCTTTTGCTTTTCTACCGTGCATAATATTTCTCCGTTACTTCTTCAATGTCTGAGCGAGGTCTCTTCTCTACGTGTGTAAAGAATAAATCACCTGTTGAATACTTAAATACTCTAGCGTCAGGGTTGCACGCTACCTTGTGTGAGCACCACTTACAAGAGTTATGTAACCCTCTGTTGCCTGCCTTACCAATGTCTATGATAGGGTGACAACGTTCAAGAGGTGGTGTGTCTTGCTTAAGTTCTTCACGTACCTTATTGATGCGTGTCTCTATGTTAGGTAGCTCAAGGTCATCAGGTCTAAACAAGCATAGCTCACCTGTTGATTTGTTAGCTACTAAGAACCCACCGCCTTGTTTCTTAAGTCCGTGTTCGTAGCCTGCTAACTGTGCTAGGTAACCAAACGGGTCACTCTCTGCTAACTTACCTTCCTTAAACTTCTTGAAGGAGTAATCACTAGCAGTCTTAACATCGATAACAACACCATCAATCACTGAGTCAATGTGTCCCTTGAGACCACATACATCTACCTCAGCCTGTTGCATCTCTACCTTGTGACCTGCTAAGTCTACAAAGAATAGAAGAAACTCTTCCACAACGTGACCGTACAAGAACCTGAACATAACAGAAGCATCCATCTCTTTAGCAGTAGCATCAGTGTTAACGTCATACCATAGCTGTCTGTTAGGCCTACCTACATTAGACATACGTAAGCCAGTACTCTGTCCTCTAGGTGTAGCCCATTGGTGTAGTACTTCTTCAAGCCCCGCCATCAACTTAGCTACCTTCTTCTTAGGCATCTTAAGTTCTTTGCCCTTACTTATGTTAGTGAATAGTTTCTCTACATCCTTTACTAAAGTATCTACTGTTTTCTTCTTAGCCATTAGTGTGTCTCCGCCCAAGTTAATCCAATCTTATATTCCCCATCAAGAGGACATCTCATTTCATATGCCTGACCTGCCTCACGTATAGCCTCGACAGCTAACACACCAAACTCAACAGCGTGTTCCTTAAGTACCTCTGTCTGGTACTCATCGTGTATGTTACCTACAAATTTGTAATCAAGTCCTGCTATTCTAGCACGTTCATCCAAAATTGTCAAGGCTTTCTTCATAACTATTGCTCCTGCCCCTTGCAAGAGAGAGTTAAGTGCTGCGTGTTGGTGTCTAATCCAGATTCTTCTGCCGTCAAGTCCTTTAACGTACCCTCTTTTAGCAGCCGTTCCAACTCGCTCTCGTAAATCTCTAAGTGGTGGCGTATTATTAAGGAACTTTGTCTTAAGTCGCTTACCATCCTTTGCCCCTCCGTTAACGATACTCCCGACTTTTGCATCCCCTGCACCATACAAGAATGCATAGATGAAAGTCTTTGCCTGATTTCTTGATTGAAGTCCTGCAGCCACTTGGTTTGCTGTGTGTATATCTCCGTGTAGTATTTCATTTGTGTACTCCTTATCATTCATATAGTGTGCAAGCATTCGTAACTCTAAACCACTAGCGTCACAACCTACAATAACATAACCTTCCTTAGCCTTGAAGATGTTTCTAAAGTCTGCACCATAGCCACCCTCAATACCCCATATAAGGTTACCATCTTTGTCTGACTTAGCTGATGGTATCTGCGCCATATTTGGGTCGGAGTGTGTCATCCTACCTGTTACAGCACCATTAGTATTAATGTATCCGTGTATGCGTACATCCTTACCTACCTTACCTAAGATGTTACGTAGCATAGCCTCACGCTTAGAGATTAAGAAGTACTCAGCAATCAAGATACACTCAGGTATGTTAGTGATTCCTTTAAGGACTGACTCATCTACAATAGCATTACCTTTATCAGTAAACTTAGTAGGTGTCCAACCAAAGTGTTCAAGGTATCTAACTATCTGTTGTCTTGAAGCTAAGTTAAACTCTGGATACTCAATACACCCCCACTCCCTAGCCTCATTGAAGTGTGCACCCCTTGCCATCTGCTTAGCAAACGCCATAGAAGGCTGCCTATTTTTAAGCATAGGGTTCTTTAGCTGTGTTAGTTTAATGAAAGTAGGTAGAGGTTTAAATGTTTCTAACACCTCATCTACTAAGCCTTGCTTACGTTCACATAACTCAACGTGTAGTGTAGTAGCTTCACGCTCATCTATCAACCAACCATTCAGCTGTTGCTGATGTATGATAGCAACAACTTTATGTTCTAACTCAACACAGTCTTCACTAAACCCCTTTAAGTCTTTAAGTACTACCCCATAAACAGACTCAGTAACTCTAACATCTTGCTTGCAGTACTCAATCATCTCAGGTGTGAGCCTTGACCAATCCTCATAATCTCCCTTAGGGTAGTTAAGATACTCACCCCATTTCTTAAGGCCGTGTCCCCCTAACTTAGATGGTTCAGATAGTCTAGACAGTACAAGAGTATCAGTAAGTTTAAGATTACTAAAGTCTACATCCCATAGACGTTCAAGTACAGGTACATCATAGCCAATGATGTTGTGTCCTATTAACTCAGTCACATCCTTAAGGTATGCCTTAAATAAATCAGCATCTGTGAAGGTGTAAACTTCTTTATCGCCTAAGCGTTTAGCACATACACACCATACCTGTGTTGGGTCTAACCCATCAGCTTCAATATCAAATACTACCTTAGAACTCATCATCATCTCCTGCATCATTAGGGTTATCAACCTCTACCATTCTACCAGTATCTTTATCATAGTATAAGTAACAAGCAGGGCCAGTAAGACCACTGAATCTATTCTTAAGAATACGTATAGTAGTAGTGTTACGTTTGATAGGGTCATCATCCTGTCCATCACGCTCTAATCCAATCACCATATCAGATAGCTGTCCAATACCTGCTGAGCCTCTAAGCTGTGAGAGTGAGGTCATACCACCTTCCTCGTGCGATGTGCCGCCAGGTCTACGTAGGTGACTAACAAGAAATAAAGCAATGCCTGTCTCCTGTACTAACGTACGTAGCTTAGTAACAATCTCATCAAGAGCCTTGCGTTCATCACCGTTCTGTTGGTCAGACACAATGATTGATACGTGGTCAAGGAAGATGTACTTACAATCTAAACCCTTAGCCATATAACGTACGCGACTAACGATGTTATCAATGCTGTTAGAACCAAAGCTATCGTACAAGAATATCCTACCAGTACCTAACGTAGCATCGTAGTGTTGTCTGAGTTCTTCTTTATCAATGTGTACATCAGGTAGGTGTAGTAATTGATTAGCGGATAAGGACATAAGACTTAAGCCAGTACGTCTGATAGATTCCTCCATCATTAATAACCCTACGTTACTACCATCCTTAATGTTCATAAGATAGTACACTAATTCTCTAACGAACTGGGACTTACCCATACCACTACCTGCTGTGATAGTAATCAATTCGTGTGTACGTATACCATAGGTTAGGTCATTCATACTCTGCCAAGGGTACTCAACAAAGGATTGATTAATTTCCTCAGTGACTACACCCCACATATCATCACCCCTAACGATACCATCAGGTGCAAATAGCTTAGCGTCCCACCAAGCATCCATAAAGGCTTGCTTCTTGTTTACCTTAAGCATATCATTGGCATCTTTGTAATCACCAGGCAACGTCATAATCTTAGCCTTAGATGGTGGGAATAACTCAGCTACTTTCTTAGCTGCATCTCTACCTGCCTTGTCTGAATCAAAGCATATCACTACTGTCTCAAACTTATCAAAGAAATCTAAGTTCCTTTTGATATCTCTAGGTGCTGATGCTGCACCATTGATAATACTTATTACACCCCA
>JYMV01006863.1_pt1 | contig 26807 bp, 30 predicted proteins | sample 338911 | NCBI WGS metagenome assembly JYMV01 (sample SAMN03354496, study PRJNA234377) | hydrothermal vent metagenome | biome: Deep sea; feature: Hydrothermal plumes at the Eastern Lau Spreading Center, Western Pacific Ocean; material: Seawater | place: Tonga | collected 2009 | depth 2000 m m
ACCGTCATGGCAATTTCCTGCCAAGTTGTTTCTAATGTTTTGGCCACACCCAATTCAGCAATCATTTCTGTCGCTTCACTACCGACAATATGACAGCCCAATAATTCTCCATATGTTTCATCAAAAATAATTTTGACAAATCCAGTAGAATCTCCAGTCGCTAAGGCTTTCCCACTGGCTCGAAATTCAAACTTTCCAACTTTAATTTGGTGTCCTTTATCTTTGGCTGCCGTTTCTGTCATGCCCAGTGAAGCCACCTGAGGCTGGCAATAGGTACATGCGGGGATATTGCTATAATCGACGGGATGGGTGGTATTCCCTGCTGCATGTTCAACTGCCACATGCCCCTGGGCAGAAGCTAAATGTGCCAGCCAAGGCGGGCCGGAGACATCACCGATAGCATAAATATTTGGAACCGAGGTTTGATTGAACTCATTGATGGTTATAGCTCCTTGATCGGTGGCAACACTAATTTCTTCCAAGCCAATATTTTCAATATTTCCTGTAACTCCTGTCGCTACCAATACAATATCCGCATTTAGAACCTGGGTATTATCCCCCTTTTTAGCATTTACCTTCACTTTGGTTTTTAGTTTTTTAATACTAGTCACTTTTGTTTCTTTATAAATCTTGATTCCAGATTTCTTGAAACTTTTTTCTACTTCTTTTGAAACATCTACATCCTCTATCGGGAGGATATCTGGCATCATCTCAATAAGGTGAACCTCAGTTCCATACTCATTATAAAAATAGGCAAATTCCACACCAATCGCCCCGGCACCAATGATCACCATCTTTTTGGGTGGAGCTTTTAAAATCATGGCCTCCTTGGATGTGATCACTTGTTTTCTATCTGGTTCCATTCCCGGGAATACACGTGGTCGTCCGCCAGTGGCTATTATAATCTTTTCCGCTTTGAGGGTATTCTTTTTTTTGCCTTTTTCAACTTGAATTTTATTAGTTGATTTGAACACGCCACGACCAGTTATGTGGGTAATCTTATTTTTCTTCATTAAAAATTCAACGCCTTTGGATAGACGATCAGATACATCCCGGCTGCGTTTGATTGTTTTACCAAAATCCACATCATATTTTGGAATATTAATACCAAATTTTTTGCTGTTTTTAACATAGTTAAGAATTTCCGCATTTTTGAGCAGTGCCTTTGTTGGGATACATCCCCAGTTCAGGCATATACCACCCAATCGATCTTCATCAATAATTGCAATTTTTTTACCTAATTGCGCTCCACGGATCGCAGCAACATAACCTCCAGGTCCACCACCTAAAACAATAATGTCAAACTGTTCCATAATCTCTTTCAACTTTTGCTACCCGTAAAAAATAATCTTCGTACCAATCACTTATACCCTTTGTCTGGGCTTCCTGATGTGCAAGATTCTCCTTCCATTTGGATATCGATTCCGCATCACTCCAATAACAGGCTGTAATCCCATAACCATTTTCATTCCGCACAGATTCCATCCCTAAATACCCCGGCTGATCTTTTACCATTTGATCTATTTTTTCAGCCATTTCGTTATAACCGTCACTGGAATTATTTACCCGCATTGTGGTGAAAATCACCGCATAATATGGTGGTTTGGGTGTTTGACAAAAATTCATTTTCCAATAATGCTTAAAAACTCAGCTCTTGTTTCGGCAGATTTTCTAAATTGGCCCAACATAGCGGAAGTGGATGCATAGCTATTTTGTTTTTCCACACCACGCATCTGCATACAGAGATGGCGGCCTTCCATTACAACAGCTACACCAATTGGTTTTAGCACCTCTTCCAATGTGTTGGCTACCTGAGATGTTAACCGTTCTTGAAGTTGAAGTCTGCGAGAGAACATATCTATAATCCGCGGAATTTTTGATAGACCAATCACTTTGCCATTGGGCAAATAACCTACATGTGCCCGACCAAAAAAAGGAATCATATGATGTTCACACATTGAGAAAAATTCGATATCTCTGACTACCACCATTTCACTGCAATCCTCATGGAAGACTGCTTCATTAATAATATTATTTAGATCAGCGTGGTATCCTTCCGAGAAATATTCCCAGGATTTAGCGACACGTTTCGGCGTTTTTAACAATCCTTCTCGGTTTGGATCCTCTCCAATCGTTTCAATTAAATTTCTTGTAATTTTTTCTAGTTGATCAAATTGTTTAGTCATTACATCGACTCCTAACTAAATGAAAGTTTTTGTTATTAATCATGAGCTATATCAATCTTTCCTTTTAATAGATAAATAATTCCATAGATAATTGGTGTATCGATTAATGCCATCATCATCTTAAACAACCATCCATCTATAATTGCTGAAAATATTTGATCTGTTTCCCATACTCCAATAAATATGATACATATTACTAATGTTGTATCCACCAACTGTGAAGCTATCGTTGAACCATTATTTCTAAGCCATAAATGTTTTCCATTTGTCAACTTCTTCCAAAAGTGAAAAATTCTTACATCGATGAACTGAGCAAATAAATAGGCTATCATAGATCCTGCAATAAGCCTCCACGCATTTTGAAAGACCGCATTATAAGTAACATCATCAACGATTGAAGTAGGTATTGAGTTAAACTGACCTCCAAGCCATAAAAATAACAAAACAAATAATGAAGCAATAAAACCTGAAAAGACCACGAGGTTAGCCTTTTTCTGTCCGTAAAGCTCTGAAATTAAATCTGTGACAAGGAATGTTAATGGATAAGGGAGAATACCAGCAGAAACAACAAAAACCTTAAAGCCAAAATCAACTGTTACAAACTTATTCGCAATCAAATTACATGTGACCAGAGAGGCAATAAATATGCCGGCCAATATAAGATATAAACGGTTTTTAAATTCCATCAGTGATCGTTTTGCGGACCATAATAATCCGTGAAAATGACGTGCGCCCTTTACCCGCGGATCTATTTTCTCCCAAATAAACATGACCAAGTTTTCCGAACTAGGTTGTTTATTCTTAAACCATTCAATTTCTTTTTCAATTTGGCTGTGATCGAGTACACGAATCACATGTGTATCAACAATATTTTTTAAATGATCTAAATCAATAATAAACCCTGTCTCTGGATTGATTTTTCCGGTGACCATAACTTCCAGTGTATAATTATGTCCATGCACTTTAGCATCAGCACCGAATATCTCCCGGTTCTTTTTTTTGGACCAATCAGAATGACCGTATTGATGTGCAGCATTGAAGTGGAAAACTTTGGTTAAATACGGATTATTCATTTTATTTGTATGCTACAATTATTAATAACTAGTTAATTTAGTACCTACTGACGGAAAAGCCCCCTTTTTTCGATGATATTTATATTTTTATTCCGACCGATGGGCAAAAATGTGAAATAACACAGTCTTGGCATTTTGGTCGCCGCGCAATACAGACAGCGCGGCCATGATCAATCACCATATGAGTCAACTTAACCCAATCTTTCTCATCAAACAATTCCATCAGATCAAACTCAATCTTCTTTGCATCTTTTGTTGCTGTGAATTTGAGCAGGTTCATGATACGCACCATATGGGTGTCAATCACCATTGATGGTACATGATAAATTTCCCCCAAAACACAGTTGGCAGTTTTACGCCCCACTCCTGGAAGTTTTACAAGAGCCTCCATTTTATCAGGAATCTGACCATCGTTCTCTTCTACTATCTTCAAACTAGCTCCTTGAATACTGCGCGCCTTTTGATTATGATATCCGCAGGAATGGATATCTTTCGCTAGTTTTGTTACATCACAATAAGCAAAATCTTCCAAGGTCGAATATTTTTTAAATAAAGACGGTGTTACCTGATTTACGCGGTGATCTGTGCATTGGGCCGAAAGGATGGTGGCTATGAGCAGTTCGTAGGGAGTTTTGTAATGTAGTGAACATTTGGCATTCGGATAGGCCTCAGACAAGGCCTGTGTTACCATTGCTGCTCGGCCTTTTTTTTTCGCTTGGCTTTCTCTCATTTAGTTATTTCCTGAATAACACTCTGGATATTTTTCACCACCGATGCACTGGGTAAAATCATATTACATCCGGCGGCTTTTAGTTTATCTTGGATATCCTTTGTGATTTTTTCCATATATCCCAGTAGCATCATACCAGTATGTCGATTTAGCTCCGATACAAATTCTACATTGCCAAATTTCTCATCATCCAGATCTATGATTCCAATTTGGCATTGATCAGGCAAATCATAAATCGATTCGGCAAACGTTACATGCATATCGATGTCAGCCAGATGGTTCGATAATTCCGTTCCTTTCTGGAAATCTTTCACAAACAGTGCAATATCCTTCATATTATTCTTTCAAACTGGGAACCAGATCCCAATCAAATATTGTGGGATCATCAATTTCTTCATATGCCAAAGCTACCGTTTCAATGCCCATTTTTAATTCATCCATATTGATCCCCCTTTGCAAATGCTGATACGGTTGGAATTTTTCACTGCATTTTTTCAAGAGACTCCGTGCACCGTTCATATTGCCGTTCCGCAAATGAACAAAACTGACCGAAAGCTGAATTAGGCCCTGGATAAATTTGCGGTCGGTTAAATTGTAGTCGGACCAGAGATCTTCCCAAGCTTCGTGGGCTTCAAAATAATCGCCCTTTTCATATTCCATTAAGCCCTTTTGAAACAGAGCTTCTTTTTCCGCCGCTTCATTCACTGACGGTAACAGATTCTTTTAGCCGGTAGTGCTTTCCATCAAATTGAACCGTACAGGCCTGGTGAATCGGATCATGTTCAAAAAATAGGTGCCAATTTTCATCCACAGCCTTTGGCAGAAGCACTCGTTTCTCCTGAATAGTCAAGACAGGATGCATATCGTAGGCCATCACCCATGGCAATGGAATGTGAGCCGCCATTGGGACCAAATCCGCCACATAAATCATAGTATTGGAACTGTCTTGGATTTTTGGCATCATCATTCCGGTGGTATGACCATAAGACAATTCAATTTCAATGTTGGGTAAAAAGGGCTCTTTCCCATCCACCATCTTTATCATGCCATTTTCTGCGAGTATAGACCAGTCTGCCTCCATGAAACTCCCTTGGTCTTTTTCATTAGGGGAATTAGCTAGTTCCCAGTTTTCATTCTGCATCCAATAGGTAGCGTTGGAAAAGACCGGTTCCAGTTTTTCATCCACAATTTTTGTATTCCCGCCTATATGGTCAAAATGAAGGTGTGTACAAAATACATCCGTAATTTCTTCTGGTGTAAAACCATACTTTGCTAGGGAAGAATCCATATTTACAGACTCCGTATCAATATCATACATGGTCTTGAATTTATCCTCCCATTTATCACCATTACCCGTATCAACAATGATTTTTCGATCGTGACCCACTAATAGTAATGAACGGGTCACCATATGAATTCTGTTTTTGTCATCAGCTGGTGCTTCCTTTTCCCACAAGGGTTTAGGTATGATCCCAAACATAGCACCCCCATCTAGACCAAAACGGCTAGTTTCAATGCTGTAGAGGTCATATCCGCCGATTTTCATTTTATTATTTCCTTTAAGTAAGATGAAATATCTACTAGATCCTTATTGGATGTTACTTTGTTCGAAAAATATCGAAGTGCCTCTAATTCAATGATTTGCAGTTCCCATTCTTGATTTGTGGTCAATTCTTCAGCCATTTGAATAAAAAAGTTACCGCCATTTTTAACATAATTCTCTAAACCTTTCATCCCTTTTTCATTGATTTCAATTTGTTGGTCAAAATTAAACTTACTGTACCAGTGGGAAAGTTCACGGCGATATCCAGAGATTCTGACATATTCTCCCTCCCATAATCTGATAGCAGCAGCAAAATTTGAGATTGGGGAATCGATTCTTTTTGTTAATATTGTATTCATTATCAATTCAGGATTGACATCCTTTTTAGAATGAGGTACTGGCAGGGGTGCTTTGACTATTTCTTTCAGCAAAGATCTGGAATAGTGCCAGGTATTTTTTACATCCTGTTGAAAAATATTAGCCCGTTGTAAGTGATATGCAAATGTGCCTAACCGGTCAAAATCCTGCAGTGCCACCTCAATAAGACAATCGAGCCCTGCCAGACCATTTTCACTAACCCATTGAACGCGGGCGGCTTCCTTTTCCATTGCTAACGAATCCCCGCTTTGACAAGCATCCTCCAGATCAGCAATAAAAACCGTATTCCCTAATCCCTCTTTAGCTAATGTATCTAGAACAGCTTTATCGTCCTTTCTTTGGGGATATTTTTCTGCCAGAGCTGCCATTGCATCCAACAAACGCTGGGAAGGATTTTGGCGATCATCCCCAATGATATTTTTCAGCGCATTTAGTACAATGATTGGGTGTTTGTTAGAGGTTCCATTAAAAATCGAAGCGACACTATGGTCAAAATAAGATTTAATGGTTTTGGTTAAAGACATAGATAAAACAACTCAGGTGGTACTTAGAACTTAGTGCCTGATATTATTATTCTACTTTTTTTTCTCTTTTTTTGGTGCATCGAGATCAAAGAAAATGCTAAAGGACATACCTGTAAGGCGTGAATATTCCGATGGGAATCCTGTTGATTTATCTTTCATCGGTTTATCGGAGAATCGCGATGACACCCCATCCGCTGTTGGATCCCATTTTGGATTAAAAAGTTCTGTGATTGGAATGGATGTAGGATCATGGAAATAACCCATTTCAAATCCCCAACGCGGGTTCCGTTGCATACCAAATAATATACCAATACGGTTGCTGGTATGATTTGTAATGCCATTTGAAATAACCATTCCCCTAAGACCCCACCAGCGGGATTTCACAAACTTATCGGATCCTATTTTAGTCTTAAATTTGTAATAGGTTGCATCCACGTTAAAGTTTGGGTTCACCGACCAAGCCAGATTGATCATATCCCATTTATTATCTTTTTGATAAAGTACTCGGCTGTAATCAATGCCTGTACCATAAAAAGGCAGACCCAAACGCAAACCAATTTCACTTTTATCCGATATCCCTTTTCGATACCATAAATAAGGAAAAACATTTTCTGTAGAAAAGGCATATCCTTTTTTGGCCTTACCCGCTTCCGGTAAATGGGGATTGATGGTTGGATGGGACGCACATCCAACTATTAAGAGGATACAAAAACTGATAGGTATGAACCGTCTCATGATTAATGTGAAGACGGAGAACTTAATGCAGAAAAGAGGACACTACCCCCCCTCAGGTCGATCTAGAGCTTTTCGATCTGGCTGAGAAGGCAGGTTTACAATTTGATCGGCATAATAGTTACCGATATGGGCAATGACATCTTTCACTGATACCAAGCCAAGTATTTTATTATCTGGTCCAAGCATTGGGATATGACGAATACCAAATACATGCATTTTATTCAAGCCATAGGCAATCGGATCATCCGCCTGCAAGGTTTCAGGATTGGGTGTCATAAAATCATCAATGACTTCTTTTTCCATATCTAAACCCTTTGCGATGGTCCGAAGAAGAAAATCCCTTTCGGTCATAATGCCTACAATTTCATTATTGGATTCTACCATTACACAACCAACTTTTTGATCACGGAGAGTATCTATAACGGATTGAAGCTTCGTACCTGTTTGAACGATTGGATGTGCCCTTAATTTTAAATCTGAGATAGGATCATCAAGGGATAATGCTTTATTTATGGGCGAGTCAGATTCCTTCTCCAATTCATCCATGCGGGATAATTCATCATCAAATTCAATATTCATATTCATTTCTCTGATTTCATGGAATTTACATTATCCTATCAGGGTTCACAAATTCCACTTGATTATGCATTTTGTTTTATCCAGTCGGTAGTAACAGATTTTGGCCGAGTAATGGGAATACCAAGGGCCCGGTTGATAACCATTTGTGAAATCATTCCCATGGTACGGGACATGCTAAATAAGACAGTATAATAATTGAATTCTGTTAAGCCATAATAATAAAGTAGCGATCCAGATACCGCATCCACGTTGGGCCAAGGGTTTTTCGCTTTCCCCTGCTCATTAAGTACGGGAGGAACTACTTCAAAAAGTGCACGAACAATTGAAAAAATATCATCATCTTTAATATGATCCTTGCCAAACGCCATAAAAGCAATAAAGCGTGGATCCGGGCAGCGCAATACGGCATGGCCATAACCGGGGATAACCTGTCCGCTATTCAAGTGATCCCAACAAAATTGTTTCAGTGCTTCCTGAGACGGACATCCATCAAAATGTTCCCGCACCTTGAGAACAAATTTTAAACATCCCTGGTTGGCCAAACCATGGAGTGGTCCTGCCAATCCATTTAGACCCGCAGCCACAGATAAATAAGGGGACGATAACGCGGAAGCAACTGTCAGAGAACTGAATGCGCTGACATTGCCGCCTTCATGATCACAATGGAGCATAAGGTATAGGCGCATCAATTTTTTAAAATCATCATCTTCAATTCCTAGCATATGCGCAAAATTTCCTGCCCAATCCAGTGAATTATCAGGTGTAATGCGATCACCCTTGCTAAAACGTATGCGGTAAATACCAGCTGCTATCGCCGGGAGTTTAGCGACCAGGCGTATCCCATCTTCCAGTGTCCATTTCCAATAATCTGTTTTGGGAATACCCTCATCATATTTTCTGGCGAAAAGACTATCTACCTGCATACTCTGAATTGCTGTCGTTAACATCGTCATTGGATGTGAGTCTGGCGGCATTGTTTTAAGAATCTGCCATACGTAACCGGGAATATCCTGGTGGGTTTTTAAATTATTTTGTATATCTCTTAATGCATCATCATTGGGTAAATCGCCAGTGAGTAAAAGATAAAAAACTTCTTCGGGAGATATATGTGTAATATCTAATAATGGATAACCACGGATGATCAGTCCGCTATCGGGCGAAACGGATGAAGTCTCACATGTAAGTCCTTTAATGCCGCGCATTCCTCCATAAGCCTGAGATACGGACACATCACTGATTATAACATCACCCTTTTCATTTATAACTGAATGAATTTCCTTTTGCCACCGGGGAATTTTTTCTGATAGTACTTTCTGAAGCATATCTGCCTTAATTCAAAAGATTAAGTATAAGTTGAAATGCAATTTAGGGAAAATTGATGAAAAAATTTTCGACTATTCAGCGACAAATTTGATATAATCATCAATATTGGATAAGACAACATCCGCTACCTCACACACAGTATTACGGCGGATATTTTCGATAAAGGCAAAAAATTTTGTTGCTGGCCCTTCGGACTTAATTTGATAATCGGTATATCCGTCTCCTATTACATGTATTTCACTAGTCAAATTCAATGTATTGGCCTGGGCGACTTTTCCCCCGGACTGCGCCATAATATTTTGGGCGTCCACCTGGGTAATCCGGCCTGTTGCTTCATAAACAAATTTATTGGCAAAAACCTGATTTTCAAGTATACCATATTCCGATACAATTGGAATAATCATTTCATAAAATCCACCAGAAATAATCAGAATGTTCTGTGCATTTTCCTTCAAAAATTGTTTATTCCGTTTAAATGACGGAGTTACTTTTTTTGCTAAAGCGATAGTCGCCGCATGAATATCTCTTTGATTTATATCCAGCAATTCCATCCTCTTTGATAAAGATTCATCAAAGGGAATACTTCCCTCCATCCCGGCACGGGTAATTTCCCGGATCCTTTCTAATCGCTGGGCGCTTTCTGGATCATCTTTCAGAACTATAAGTGCCAATTCATCCAGGGATTCTACGGTGATAAAGGTGCTGTCAAAATCGATAATCAGGTGATCAGGGAACACAGAATATTATTTGAACCAGTCTGAATTGACCAGTTCGCGGGCCTTTTCTAGGTCCTCAATAAAATCAATTTCAATACATGGTAAATCAGAAACATCTTCATAATAAACTGAATGTTCAGGCATTAATGGGTGGATGGCTGCTTCAAAATAATCTGCCGTACCCCCAGCATTGATAAGATGATCCAGTGAATTTCGAAATGCTGTTGAGAATTCGGTGGAGAATTTGGCCACACCAATAAATTCACCCAGTGTGTTATCTTCAATCAATTCCTTTCCAATCGCCACGAGTCGATTCTGATTCCCTTCAATCACTTTAACCTCTTCACGCCCACAGGGTTTTATTTCAACTGCCAGAACTGTGTCATGAGATGATTGGATTACACGTTGCAATACTTCCCGAGGGTAAAGGACGTCAGCATTCATGAGTATAAAGTTCTGATCTTTTATTGAATCGCTACACAGATGAAGTGAATAGGCTGTGTTTGTTTCGAAATAGTGATGATTGATTACAAATTCACAATTCATATCCGGAAAATTATTTTGCACATGTGTAATAATTGATTCACGGTAATAACCAACAACCATAATAATATCGGTAACACCTGATGATTTTAGGGCTTCCAGCTGCCAGTCTAAAATCGGCTTACTTCCAACTTCAATTAGGCATTTCGGGATGGAGTATGTAAGCGGATAGAGACGGCGTGCAACGCCAGCGGCAAGGATAACAGCTTTCATAAGCGCGGAAATTAAGGCTGATAGTTATTGTGGTGAAAAATAATTTATTGGTTTAATTAACTTGTATCAAGGTTGGCCGAAGATAAAAATTCTGAAATTCGATCTATGGATTTACCATCATTGAAATAAAAACAATGATGAAGCATTTTTTCAAAATCCTGTGGGTCATGATGGGCAAAAACACTTTCCACCACTTTTAAAATATTATCCTTTTTTCCCATTCTATTCGCGATCGTTGAAATATCCATTTCCGGCGACACATTATGTAAATCTACATGTTTAGTATTTGCTATTATAATTGGATTCCGTGTGATCAGGTATTCGTATAGAATCGAGGATGTATCACTAATCAGCATATCCGAAAGAGCAAAATCGAACATTGTATCATTGGATAATATATTCGCAGGATTCGAAAAATATATGTGTTTTAGGCCTTTTGATTTGGCCCATAATTTAAATTTTAGAATATACTTTCGATCAAAATAGTGCGGCCGAATGATCAGATTATATTCTTTTGTAAACTCCTGACAGAATCTATATCCATATTGATGAAGCGTTCCCGCTCCCCATTTCCAGGTTGGCGCATATAAAATAGTTTTACGATTCCGATCCTTTACACCTAGATAATTCGCGTAAGCGGTTATATCAATTTCATTATTTACTATTTCATCAAAACGGGCATTACCAATTTTTACTAAATTGTTTTCCGGGATTCTGACATTTGAATCGTTGAGTTTCTCCATGTGTTTTGGCCCGGAAATAAAGTGGTAATCATATGATTCTAATGCACTGGATTTCCCCCCATAACGTTTATCACCAGTACCATGCCCCATAAATATGGCTTTAGCAGTGTCCTTCTTACGTTGAACAATCGTATTGCTGTTTGAAATAATAATTCCCGGCAAGTCAAAGGGAATTTGATTCACATTCTTAACCAAGATCTTTGGCTGTTCAGTAAAAGCCGGATTATTGGAAAGCTTACGCTGACTCTGGCGAAAATACCATTTTGCTCGGAACTTTCGATTGGCTTTCCGGACTAAAAAAGTCCCTCCAAGATGACTATAAATTAATTTTGCGTAAGAATATTCATATACCTGGTTAGCATAATAATAGATTAATTTTGATAAGTTCAATTGCTCCGGCATATTAAAAATTAAGCAAACTAATTACTAAACTAAACCGTTGTGCAAATTAAGTCATGTAATTCTTAATTGAAGATACCAAGACATTACATGTTTTGGATTGCATCAACTAGATTGATGCTTGGATTGATATAGTCAATCCACTTCATATTTGATTATTTTTTTAAAATAATATGTATTTTGATCTTACTTTCTTCAAAAATGTCATCAAAAAGAGTTTCCTTCCTCGAATATGCAACGGGTTAAACTAATGCTTCAATAGCTTCTGGCGTATCTACATCCATCCAAAATAAATTACCGATATCCACACCACCCATTTTACCCTCACTGATTAATAGATTGCAGCCATCTGCCAAACTGCAATTACCTGATTCATTAGCGGTTTCCAAGGCATTGAAGAAACTAAAGTTGCATTTAAACACACCACAGTCAATTGCATCGAACTCAGATAAAGTTTTAGACATACCGGTAATTGTTGTATTGGTATTTTTATCAACTGAAACTTTCATTCCATCGTCAATATCGAAAATATTATTAATCCGAAAATCCAAACCAACTAAAGCATCGTAATTATCTAAACTGTTCTGGAAAATATTATTCAATAATTCGGCATCATAAACATGATCGCTCATAGAAATCAGAAAAGGTTCCCCATTGGGGATTAGCGACTTTGCAGCTAAAACGCTTAGGCCATTTGCCTTATCCCAATTCGCGTTATAGACGGTTTCAACATTAATTTCAAATTTGTGATTGTCAATATACGATACTAAATCGGGACTTCTGTAACCCGTAACAACCACAGCCTCCTTAATTCCTACAGAAGCGGCGTTTTCCAAAACCCTGTCTAATAAAGATTTCCCCTTCAATCTGAGCAACGTTTTAGGAATTCCATCCGTTACAGACCGGATACGAATTCCTTGACCAGCGGCAATGATGATGAGTTTCATCTATTATTCTTCGTAATAGTCCAACCCAAGATGGGTTATTAATTCCTCACCCATGATATGCCGAAGCGTATTTTTCAGTTTCGCGAGTTGGACAAATAAATCATGTTCGGGATATAACTCAGGAAGGGTCATGGGACTCTTAAAAAAGAATGAGAGCCATTCTTGGATACCAATCATGCCGGCCCGTTTAGCTAAGTCTAAAAATAGGACTAAATCCAGGCAAATTGGTGCCGCTAAAATGCTGTCCCGGCAAAGAAAATCCACTTTTATCTGCATCGGATAACCAAGCCATCCAAAAATATCTATATTATCCCAACTCTCCTTGTTATCACCTCGGGGCGGGTAATAATTAATACGCACTTTATGATATAAGTCATTATACAAATCCGGATAAAGTTCAGGTTGGAGGATATAATCTAAAGCACCAAGCTTACTTTCTTCCTTGGTTTTAAAAGCATCCGGATCATCCAACACTTCCCCATCCCGATTGCCGAGAATATTTGTTGAGAACCAACCATTAATACCAATTTGTCTTGCTTTCAATCCCGGGGCCAGAATCGTTTTCATAAGCGTTTGACCTGTTTTGAAATCTTTCCCGGCCAAGGGTGAATCCTTCGCCTTAGCGAGTTCATTCAAGGCAGGGATATCCACAGTCAGGTTCGGTGCGCCATTTGCAAAAGGAATACCATTTTTGATAGCGGCATAAGCATAAATCATGCTGGGAGAAATGCCGGGATCATTATTAAGAAGCCCTTCCTCAAATTTTTCAAGTGAAGAATGGACATCCTGAGATTTAAAAAATATTTCAGTACTTCCGCACCATATCATAACATTGGCCCTGGTATCGTGTTTTTTCGTGAAATTCTTAATGTCTTCTTCCACCTGATTAGCCAAATCCATTTTATTGGGGCCAGTTTTGATGAAGGTTCCTTCTAATCTTCTAACATAATTTTTATCGAATACCGCGGGCCATACTTCTAATTGTTCCAAAGACTCTTTCATTGAATCAATAAGAGATCTATCCAACACACCTGAACGAACACATATTTCGTATAAGTTCTCTTCGTTAATATCCCACCCACCAAATACCAAATCGTCCAAATCAGCGAGTGGAGCAAAATCCTTTATCAATGGAACACGGTTTTCCGGTCTCTTCCCCAAGCGTATCGTTCCCATCTGTGTCATACTGCCAATTGGCTTCAAATTTCCATTTTTTATTGCTTCAATTCCGGCAATAAATGTGCTAGCAACAGCCCCCATTCCAGGAATAAGAATACCCAGTTTTCCTTCAGGTTTTACATAATCCATTGTTACCTCTTTTTTAAAGAATTTAATTAACAAGCGGGAAATTACTGAATTTCTGTCCCAACTTTATCCAATGATTTAATAACGATTTCTGTCGAAATCCATTCAGTATTTATGCCTTGAGTTCTGATAATACTTTCCACGGTAAATCGGGAAGGATTTCATTAAGACATAAAAGGGGTTCATTTCTATTGTGGCACTTATTTTTTAGACAAGGGCTACAGTGAACATTTTCATTTATAATTTTTGTGTAAGGGCCGATCGGTCCGGTAGATCCCGAATCACCGGCACCAAAAAGAGATACGGTTGGTACACCCAAATTTGCTGAAATATGACCCAGGCCGCTATCTGTAGACACGGCACCCTTACACTGTGAAATCAAGGCCATGCTATCCCTAAGCCCATAATGTCCGGCAACTGTGTAAATATTTTTATTTACGGATGCTTCTACCAATATTTCTGCTTTTGTTCGATCTCCTTTTCCACCTAAGACTAAAATGGGCTCAGAGGTTTTCTCCAGCATTTCCAACACCTTTAATTGGGGAATACTTCGTGAGGAGGCCACGCTGAATGGGAATAAAGCGATTGGATTAGTTAATCCGATTTCCGCCAACTCCTGTTTAGCCCATTGCTTTTCTTCGTCCTGCAACTCAATTCCGTGATTGCCAGGTTTCATACCACGATGAAATCCATTCAATAAATAGAGGTATTGCAGGGATCGGTGCATTTTCATTTTTGGCCTGGGAATAATCTCAGTAAGTAACCTTGACCTTCCTTGACCGGGAAATCCGATTCGGTGGGTTGTCTGTGATTTTTTGGCTAAATAAGCAGCTCGATATGAATCGGACAATAAATAAAATTTATCCAAATCAAGTGCATTTAAACTACGTCCGGAATTAGCAGTGGACCTGAATCCGTTTAAATCTTTTTTTTGAAAGGAAATAATACCATCAATTGACGGGTGGTTTTCAAAAATGGGTACCACCCAGGATTTGCAAATCACCAATATTGTTGCATCAGGGAATTCCTCTTTACAAGCGTTAAAAAAAGGTAACGCCATGACAGCATCACCAACCCAATTTGGGCAGAATACACCAATCCTCAATTTATTCAGCCCTTATAGTGTCGTGTTAAGCCTGTATTAGAACAAAATACCCCAATCATCAAATTGAGCCCCCTGCCAGCTTATATTCTATAGCATCAACCAAACGAACAGAAGCTTTTCCATCCATTTTATACAGATATTCTGATTGTGCTGCTAAACGTTCCAATTTTAAATCATTTGGGTATTCCAGTGCATGGTAAACTAGAGAGGGTAAATCTTCAGGATTATTCAGACGGAATCCAAAATCGACACCTTCCATTCGTTCCAAATCTAATTTTTTCAAAAATCGTTTATTAAAAATTCGGTGTTTCAATCTGAGGGTATAACATTCCGCCATGATGATTGGACGATTCAAGTAAAGGTATTCAAACATGGTTGATGAAATATCCGAAACCAGCAGATCAGCCATATTGTAGTAGGGTATTATATTATAATCCTCTGGCGGTATTAAAACAATTTTTGCATATTCACTGGCTAGCTTTTCCATTTCCTTGCTTTGATACAAATACCGATCCTGATACCAGCTGAAGTTATGAAGTTTAACAATAATATTGGTTTCATAGCTGAGTTTTCCTAATACAGGTGCCAATTGATCCAGCGATGATGGATAAAAACTAGGGGCATACAAAACCGTTTTCCGATTTGGATCTAAGCCGAATTTTTGCAATAATAATTTTCCAGAGTCATTTGAAGTAACAAGAGGATCACATTTGGTAAATCCGGTGAGAACCAAATTAGTGTGCCCATGTGCTTTCAGTTCATTTAAACGCGGCTCCGATTCTACAGAACGCACATCAATCCGTTCATCAATATCATTATAATAGGATTGTTTTAAACCAATCCCATGATAAACCATAACGGCTAGAGTTTTATTTTGAACTATTGGTTTAAGCTGGCCCACATTACCTACCACCATTACGTCAAATGTCTTTTGTCTTAGTGCATCAATGCGGGACTTTTCATCTTTTTCAGCCACTGTTTTAATCTTCAGCTTTTTGCAAGTGGAATGGAATATTTCCTTTTCTTTTTTTCCCATCATAAATGGAATTGAGGCAACAATTTCATAACCCCCTCTCCCCCTCATTTCATCGATTATGGGAATGAAATTAGGTAAATAATAAAGATGATGATTTTCAAACAGAACCTTGATCATTATCTGGCTTTAATTTATCAATTCTTGAAAAGCCTTGAAAACTTCAATGGGTTTAATATTTTGGATGGATAATGATGATGATTGCAGAATTTTATATTTTACCCAATAAGGCCTGTATCTTTTTACATTACGGTGGTCCCCCGAGAATAAACCCACTATCGGCGTACCGACAGCATCAGCGACATGAATCATAGCCGTGTCAGGTGAAATCAACAGGTTTGAATTTTGAATGATTGGACCTGCTTCAAGAATGGAATGCAAAGGGTGAACCAGGTTAATTGCCGAACTAAATTTTTTTTCGATTTGTTTTGCTAGATGAAAATCATTGCCTTCTACAAATACATTTATTTGGTAGTCCTTATTTTTTTTTAAGACTAAATCAATCAATGTGATCCAATTTTCTAAGGGCCATTTACGTAACCAACTTCCAGAAGACAAATTAATTGAAATTTGATTCTCATTTTTTGGACGATTTAATTCAACATTTGGAAAAAATGATTTAATCGTAAAATCGAGATCATAAGCCCGAAGGATCATAGCATTCTTTTGCAGAATTCGATAGGTATTATTCGAGGTTAATCCATGATGATAATGTTGTTCCATTCGGCGATGGGCGATACATACCTTTACATTTGCCCTAACATTTTTTGAAATTTTAAAGGCGGTGATTGATGGATGATCTTTTGCATTATAAAATAAATCATATTTTGTCTCTTTCAATGCATTCCAAAATCGGCGCCCAGATCGGTAAACCATTGTTTTTTCAACCTCTTTAATCGATTGAAAAAGCGGCTCATTTATCCTTGAACATAGAAGGTGAATTACTGAGGCAGGAAAAAGCTTCCGTAATCCACCAATAGTGGGAAACAATAAAACCGCATCACCGATTTTTTCTTGTGCTTGAACCAAAATTTTTTTCGGATTAGCCGGAAGTGGCTTATATGGTATTCGTTTGGAGAAAAAATTATAAATTCCAACTTGCAGTTTTCGGGGATAATGTCTTGGATTTTCCTGAAAAGATCGAGCCTGGCTAACGGTGGGATTGGCCATATTGCTCATAAAAATAGGATTCTAATCGATCGATCATTGTATCCAACGTAAAATGATCAGCCACCTGTTCTTTGGCTGCTATTCCCCAATTTGAAATTTCATCACTGCCATGTTGATTTAATACAAAATGCATCGCTTCACAAATTGCATCCACGTTCATGGGTTTAAAAATATATCCAGTTTTACGATGATCCATCAATTCCGGGACACCGTTTACATTGGCCGCCAGAATAGGTTTTCCTAATGCCATGCTTTCCATGACAACATTAGGCATACCTTCCTGCCGAGAGGGCATGATTACATAATCGGCTGCTTTCAGAATTGTAGAAAGATTATTCTGGAAACCAATCAACTTCACGTGCCCATTTAAATTGCTCTCGCGAATTTGTTTTTCCAATGCTTTCCGATCTTTCCCCATACCTGCGATTAATAAAGTAAAGGGCCTTGCCATTCCATTCATTCGGTTTGCGGCTTCGATGAGAAGATCAAATCCTTTTTGACTGGTTAACCGTCCCGCCGCCACAAAAACAAGGTGATCTTTTGGAACATTCCAAATGGTATAAACATCAGCCGGTTTAACAGCACCATTCATCTTTAACCCATTATAGATTACCGTTGTTTTATCCTGGGCCATCCACGGAAAACGATTGTATGCAGTACGAATCGATTCGGAATTGGTAATAATGCCATCGACCAATCCTATGGTCTTTTTATGTTTCCACTTATCAGAAAAAAGCTGAATCCCGTTCCGGGCGATAATGACCGGTACCTTGGCCAAGCGTGCCGCAATCCCAGCTACGCGAATATCTTTGTTTAAGTTTAGCAAAATCACATCCACTTTTTCTCTTTTCAGGATGCGTTTTGTATGCCAGATTTTAAACGGGCTGTAATCTGCATAAATGTTCAACGGTAATATATTGAGACCCGCTTCCTCAGCCTTGTTTAATAAGATGGAATTTGCTTTACCAGATAAGGTCACCCTATGCCCACGCTCTTGAAGACCGCAAGCAGCCGTAATCATCCATTTCTCTCCACCACCCCACTTATGGGCCGAAATTGAGTTGCTGAAAAATATATTTAATTTTTTATCCATTTTTATTCTTTAGTCAAATTGAAAGTCATATAATCGTCTGTATAGTCCCCCTTTTTCATATAGTTCCTTATGTGAACCTACCTCTAAAATTTTTCCTTTGTCCAGTACAACTATTTTATCAGCATTTTGAACCGTTGATAATCGGTGTGCGATTACCAATGCCGTGCGGTCTTTCATTAATACTTCAATCGCTTTTTGTACCATTTTTTCTGATTCAGTATCCAGAGCTGAGGTAGCTTCATCTAAAATCAGAATGGGTGGATTTTTCAATAAGGCACGAGCGATGGCCAAGCGTTGTTTTTGTCCACCCGATAATTTTACCCCACGTTCCCCAATTACTGTATTAAATCCTTTCGGCATATCTTCAATAAATTTGAGCGCATTGGCCGCTTCAGCAGCGTGGCGAATCGCTTCATCTGACATATCTTTTTGGCCATAGGCAATATTGTTTTTCACTGTATCATTGAACAGTAATACTTCTTGTGTCACAATTCCCATTTGGCGCCGGAGGGATGACAAACTTACATCCCTAATGTCATGACCATCAATTTTAATCATTCCTGATGACACATCGTAAAAACGAGGGATCAAATCAGCGATAGTGGATTTTCCCGCCCCGCTTGGACCGACTAAGGCCACATTTTTACCCTTATCAATTGAAAAACTGACTTGATCTAAAACCCGCTCATCCCCATTCTTGTATTCGAAATGCACATTTTCAAACCCAATGGATTGTTCAATTGGCCTCAGGTGGATGGGGTTTAGTTTTTCGACAATTTCTGGTGGTGTATCTAAAAGGCCAAATACACGTTCGGCCGAAGCCATACCCATTTGAATTTTGACATTCACATTACTCAACTGTTTAATCGGACCAAGAATAGAAAATAAAATCAGAATAAAGCGGATGAAATCTTCGGCGCTTAGGCTTTGCTGGGCCAACACTTCCATTCCTCCATACCACAGTAAAACTACACCAATTATCACTCCAAAACTTTCAGTTACCGGACCGGCTAATAAATTCAACCGCCCTCGTTGGAAAAGTAATTTGAAATAATTATGGCTCTCATGGTTGAATTTTTTTATCTCTTCTTTTTCCACCACAAAAGCTTTCACAATCCGAATAGAAGAAAGTATTTCCGACAGGATATTCATTATTTCCGCAATTTTTGATTGGGTCCGCCGGGACTTTCGGCGAATGCTTCGGCCAATGTAAATAATGAATACTCCCGCCAAGGGTATAATCGTAATGGCGATCAGGGCCAGTTTCCAACTGATAATAAACAAAAGCGAAGAGAACATAAGAATATTGATCGGTTCAACAAACAGGCGCAAGAAGGCAACCGATAAAGTCGTCTGTAACTGTTGAACATCATTAATTATGATTGAGCTGATTACACCAGTGCGTTTTTCATTAAAATAGCCCAAAGAAAGTGTCTGAATATGCTGATACAATTTTTCACGAATTTCTGTAACCAGTTTTAGCTGGACAAAGCGCATGAGAATATTCTTCAAATACAGAAATAGGTTCTTCAGGAAAAAGACACCCAAGATCGTAAAACATAGAATTTTTAAGGATTCCTGGGGCGTTTCCCTGAGAATCAATTTATTGGTCCAATATTTTAATTGTTCATTAGCCGTTAAAATGGATTTCCCGGCCAGTTCAGCCTGATTTTTAATGATTTCATCGAAATCAGTCAGGATATTGTTAATCAGGGTTGCTGTGAGCCAAATGGAAGCACTATTCAAGACCACAAATACAAAGGCCGAAACGACCGAAATAAAAATCAGTGGCCAATACTGAAGCAGCATATTGCCCATTCGTTTAAATATGGAACCAGACATGGATATTATTTATTTAGCTTTTGAATGATTGAAATTAAACAGAATATAAGAGGAAATTTGTGACAGAAAAACGACTGCTTTATCCTATTCACTCTCCAGATATATCATTTTTTGATGAGGAATACCGTTTGCTTCATCAAATTTAGGCCCCACCGTTTGAAATCCGCATTTTTGGTAAAAAGGAATAACAGATTCCTGGGCATTCAGATAAATCGATTTTTGACTATTCATTTCATTCAGTATAAATCGGGTTAATTTTTTCCCTATACCATGACATCTAAAATGTGGTAATACAGCAAATCGTTCTAGTTTTATGCCTAATTCTGTTTCCCGCCAGCGCGCTGTTCCCACCGGTTGGCCATCCACGTAAGCCAGAATATAGTTTGCTTTTTCTTCATTTGCATCGATTTCAATGTTTTGGGGAATATTTTGTTCCTCAATAAACACAGTTCTTCGAATCGCCAATACAGCGGCTTTTTCATCAGTTGTTTCGATAATCTTTACATTGACTTCCATTCAAAAATTTCGGGGTCTATGTTTACAACTTCCAATGATTTCCTTGGCCTTGCTCAGATTCATTAATTTCCCCTAATTTCTATAATGAAAAGTAAAAACAAACAAATACTTATTGTAGGCGATCGGATACTGATCCGTCCTGATAAAGGCGGGAAAAAGTCCAAGGCAGGGCTCTACCTACCACCTAGCGTTATCGAGAAACAGGAAGTGTTAAGCGGCGTAGTGGTTGAAGTGGGGCCTGGGATTCCCATGGGTAACCCCGAAGATCAGTTAGATGAACCATGGTCTGCTAGAGATAATTCACCGGTAAAATATATACCAACACAGGCCGAATTGGGCGACGTGGCTTTATTTTTGAATAAAGCGTCGATTGAAGTCAAAATTGAAAATGAAGACTATCTTATTGTTCCTCAATCGGCTATTCTCATCCTGATTCGGGATGATCTACACAGTTTAACTGATTAATACTTCTGCGCGGCTAATGCCTAAGGCTGGCATCTATATCCATATTCCATTTTGTACGGTAAAGTGCATGTATTGCGACTTCTATACAGTGGCAGATAAAGAAGATGCTATACCGACCTTTTTCAAAGCACTAATTAAGGAAATTGAATTATGCAAATTGGATACCAGCGATTGGATTATCGATACCATATTTATTGGTGGCGGAACACCTAGTCTTACTCAGCCAGATCAACTAGAAAAGGTTATACAAGCACTAAAAAACAAATTTAATTTATCCAATGTAACAGAATTTACATTAGAGGCTAATCCAGGTGAAGCGCCTGCAGCAAGATTAAAAGCATTTCATGATCTGGGCATAAATCGTTTATCAATTGGTGTCCAATCGCTTGAACCAGATTTGCTTCAATTCCTCACCCGAAACCACGGCCCCGATGAAGTAATCCAAACAATTGAAATAGCACGAATGACCGGATTCGAGAACATAAATTGTGACCTTATTTTTAATATTCCTGGTCAGTCATTGGAAATCTGGCAGCGTGATCTGATGCGTGTATTGGATATGGGACCGGAACATATATCCTGCTACTCCCTTACCGTTGAAGAGGGAACGAAATTATACCAATATGTAAATCGAAAAGAAGTTACTATGCCTAATGAGGATCAAAGCGCCGAATTTTATCAATGCGCCCAAACAACGATGCAAGAAAGTGGATTTGAGCAATATGAAATATCCAATTGGGGAAAACCAGAAAAATACTGCCAACATAATATCCATTATTGGGAAATTGATCCATATTTGGCGTTTGGACCTTCGGCTCACGGATATGATGGTGTTCACCGTTTTGCTAATGTCCGCAATTTAGATAGTTATATTAAAATGCTGGGAGAGGGTGAACTCCCTCGGCAAGATATTTACGAATTATCGGATATAGATCGTACAAATGAAATGATTGGATTTGGGCTGCGAATCAAAAATGGCATCAATCTCAATCAAATTCCAAAATCTTATTTAAATATGGTAAACGAGAGTATTGAGCGTAACCAATCAAAATGGGGAGATTATTATATACTGGGCGGAAACCGTTTGAAATTAACGCCTCAAGGTTTTGTCTTCGCAGATACCATTGCTGTGGATTTAATGATTCCAGTACCCTAATGACCGGATACTAAATATGAACCATTCCTTAAAAAGGCAGCTTGGACTGGTAGCTGTTTTATCCATTGTTATGGGTGATATGATGGGATCCGGTATTTTTTATACCCCTCAGGAGTTGGCCCTTGTTGCAACCCAATCCTGGCAGATATATTTTTTATGGGGTCTATGTGGATTCATTATACTATGTGGTGCCTTATCTGTTGCTGAAACTTGTACTTATTTCCCCGAATCCGGATCAGATTATTTTATTATCAAAGAAGGATGGGGGGATGGTCTGGGATTTTTACGTGTATGGACCAATATGTGGGTTTCCGGTCCGGGCTCTATTGCCGCAGTTGCTATTTTATTTGGAGAATTTTTTACCAAATTTTCAGGTTCGGGCATTGAACCGGTAATCATTGGTATTGCCGTTATTGTTTTTTTCGTTGGCATTAACCTTGTTGGTGTATCTTGGAGCAGTTGGACCCAAATTTTATTAACAACCATAAAAGTGTCCGCATTGCTGTTTATTGTAGTAATGAGCATTTTTCTTGTGGACACCACACTCCTTCTGGAGCCCACATTAAATGAGTCACAGCATAGTGGAGGCGGTATCCTTCAATTATTTCGTTTAACTGGTTTGGGTATTGGAGTGGTATTGTTTACCTACGACGGATGGATTGATATTATTCATGCCGCTGGAGAAGTTAAAAATCCCAAAAAAAACATACCCGCTGGTCTTATCATTGGTATCATTGGTATAACCCTGCTTTACCTTTTTACCAATTATGCCTACTTGAGAGTTGTCCCACTTAGTGAAATGGGTAGAGGTAATCAACTGGCTATCTTCAAAGTTGCAGAGGCGACCTTTGGTATGATTGGTGGAAAATTTATTTCTATACTCTTGATGGTATCGATTTTGGGTGCCCTTGGCGGTTTAATTATGACCAACCCCCGACTAATTTATGGTATGAGTGCACAATTACAATCATCCGGAAAATTTTCCCTTTTCAAATTTCTATCGAATGTAAACAGCAAAACAGGTGTGCCAAGCGGGTCATTGTTATTTATGGGCGCTATTTCAATCGTGGCATTGATTTATTTACAATCATTTAGCAGGATTGTAAATTTTTTCGTTGTACCAAACCATTTTTTTAATATTTTGCTTGTTGCAGCAATTTTCAAATTTCGAAAAAAAATTGATAGAAAACCCCAAGATTATCACACGCCTTTTTATCCGGTCACACCCATATTATTTATTATCACAATATCGGGATTTTTGTTCGCTGCCATTATTTACCGTCCTCAGGATACGATCATTGGTATCTTATTAACTGCCATTGGTATTCCTTTTTACCTATGGTTTAAAGAAAGGAAATAGCATGGGTTTATTTGGTGTCTCTAACGGTTACGGTTCCTTAAAACGTGTGTTAATGCATCGACCAGATATCGAATTGGATAAAGTGACAGAAGAGAATAAAACTGAATTCAATTTTAAAAGAGCTGTTAATAAAGCAACATTTGTAAATGAGTATGATATCATGCTGTCCAAATTTCAAAATCATGGTACCGAAACCATTCTACTTACAGATATATTAAAGGATGATTTGGATGCAATTGAATATATAAACCATCGACCCAATATGACCTATACCCGAGATCTGGCTGTAGTTTTTAATCATGGCGCCTATTTAATGAGTCCCAGGATTAAAAGCCGTTGGGGAGATCAATTTATTGTTGGACGCGCTTTTGAAAAACTGGGGGTACCGGTTAAGGGGATTGTTGAACCCCCAGGATATATAGAAGGTGGTGGTGTACAGCCTATCGATGAAGATACTTGCGCAGTATCAGTATGTGATCGCGCTAATGAAACGGGCACCCGCATGTTGAAAGAAATGATACTAGGAAAAGAAGTAAAATACTATCTGGAAGTACCTGTCCCCAAAGGGTCCATTCATATTGATGGCAGTTTTATGGTTATTGATAAAAAACTATGCCTGGTTTGGCCCGAAAATTTTGAAACATTTCCCTGCCGACTCTATGAAGATGGGAAAATTGGATTTAAAAATATTATGTTTATGGACTTTTTGAAAGAGCGTGGTTTCGATTGCATTATTGCTTCTAGTGATGACCGATATGCAGGTTATCTAAATGTTGTTGTAACAGTCCAATCGGAAAAAGCTATTGGATTCGAACAAGATAGTGATATTCTAAAGGGAATGACTTCTCGCGGATGGGTACTGGACAGTTTTCCCGCAAGCGAACTATGGCAAGGAAATGGCGGTGCCCATTGTATGACTTGCCCAATTTTGGTTAACTGATTTCCGATAATTTTGAAATTATCTTAAATACCTTCGCTCTTTAAGGTCAGTGATATGGGACAGTGATCCGAGCCCATAATGTCATCATGAATATCCGCATCTTGTAGTTGATCAATAAACTCCTCATTCACGAAAAAATAATCAATGCGCCAACCTATATTGCGGTCTCTCGCCCCAAACCGATAAGTCCACCAGGTATATCGGTCTGGTTCTGTATGAAAATGGCGAAAAGAATCAACCCATCCTTTATTAACATAGGTGTCTAGCCGCTCTCGTTCAATGGGCATAAAACCAGATGTTTTCACATTTTCCTTTGGACGGGCCAAGTCAATTTCATGATGGGCTGTATTCCAGTCACCAGTTACAACAACATTGGTTCCATTATCAACATGTTCATTAATAATAGGTAAAAGTTCATCATAAAAATCAAGTTTATATTGAAGACGGGTATCATCTTTTTGCCCATTGGGAAAATAAATATTATATAGTAAAAAGTTATCGTGCTCTGTTATGAGAACTCTGCCTTCTGCATCAAAACGATCGATTCCCAGTCCTTCTTGGACATAGTAAGGTTCTTCCTTGCAGAAAGTAGCTACACTGCTGTAACCAGCCTTTTCGGCCGAATGCCAATAAGTATGATAGCCGTGGTCCTCTATAAGCGATGAACCCAGTTGATCCATCCGGGCCTTAGTCTCTTGGAGGCAAAGTACATCAGGCTGCGCCTCATCTAGCCAATCCAAAAATCCTTTTTTCTCAATAGCACGAATGCCGTTCACGTTCCATGAATACAGTATCATTTTTGCCTAAATTTTTAGCATTGAAGTTGAAAATATCTGCAGAATTTACAGCCCTCTTTATGGCCATAATTATAGAATATTATAAAAATAATTGGCGATGATCATTGTAATTTCCGCTTCTAAAATTGGACTTATTCATGGATCCTGAAGCCGTAAAAGAATTAATACAGGAAGGTATACCTGGTGCAAATATTGAAGTGGTGGATACAACCGGAACGAAGGATCATTTCAGTGCAATTGTGATTAGCGACAGCTTTGAAGGATTATCTTTAGTCGAACAGCATCAGGCTGTTTACCAAGCTGTTGGGGATCATATGACAAAGGAGATTCACGCACTGCAGCTAAAAACTTATTCGCCCGCTCAATGGGCCCAACACAATACATAGGAATCAAATATGGAATTAGCCGAACAAATCAAAAATGATATTGCTGAAAATCCAATTATCCTGTACATGAAAGGTACCAAAGAAACGCCCATGTGCGGATTTTCCAACCAGGTGGTGCAAATCCTCAATCATTATGGAGTAGAATACAAAGATGTAAATGTTCTGGAAGATCCTCAGATACGCGTCGAACTTTCAGAACAATCGGGATGGCCGACCATTCCCCAACTATTTGTAAAAGGTAAACTGATTGGCGGTGCGGATATCACCATGGAAATGCATCAGTCTGGCGAACTACTGGATACTTTAGACGTATCAGCCGATTCATAGAATTGGCTTGGGGCTTCAATATACCACTCTATAATTTCGCCACCGCTAATTCACAACAATTAGATTATTTGGCCCGTTCGTCTAGTGGTTAGGACTCAGGATTTTCATTCCTGCAACAGGGGTTCGATTCCCCTACGGGCTACAAAAAATCCCCGCTGAAAAACAGGGGTTTTTATTTTAATTTCGACAGATGAATTTCCCGCTTCATCCTGCTTTAGTTCACTTCCCCATTGCCTTTTTATATGGAGCTCTCATTCTTCATGCAATACAAATTTGGCGACCAAACTGGATGTGCCGAGTCATCGGCATGTGGCTTTTGGGATTATCTGCTGCCCTTTCCATTTTTTCAGCCCTTACGGGTGAAAAGGAAGCCGCCCGTGCTGGTCAGGTAGGGTATTCTACTGAAATCCTGGAAATAATGAATCGTCATGAACTGATGGGAAATATAGTTACGTGGGGCTCAATCACCATTTTCCTGATCTGGATATATTTATTTTTTAAAAATATGGAAGACCGTAGGATAGATATTTTGGCGCTGGCCTTCCTTACTCTTTTGGTTGGTATGGTATCTTTTACTGCTTACCTAGGAGGACAATTGGTATGGGTTCACGGGGTAGGTACCCCATAAAATAGTCTATTTTATCAAACCAACCATTGGATCAACTACATGACCAACGGGC
>JYMV01023742.1_pt1 | contig 26769 bp, 23 predicted proteins | sample 338911 | NCBI WGS metagenome assembly JYMV01 (sample SAMN03354496, study PRJNA234377) | hydrothermal vent metagenome | biome: Deep sea; feature: Hydrothermal plumes at the Eastern Lau Spreading Center, Western Pacific Ocean; material: Seawater | place: Tonga | collected 2009 | depth 2000 m m
CGTCCATTTGAGCAGCACCCGTAATCATGTTCTTAACGTAGTCGGCGTGTCCTGGGCAGTCAACGTGTGCGTAGTGACGAGTCTCTGACTCATACTCTACGTGTGATGTTGAAATTGTAATACCACGCTCTCTTTCTTCGGGAGCCTTATCGATATCAGCAAATGCAGTAGCTTCACTACCGTTAGCTTCGGCCATTACCTTCGTAATTGCTGCAGTTAATGTTGTCTTTCCGTGGTCAACATGGCCAATTGTGCCAACGTTTACATGGGGTTTAGTTCTATCAAATTTTTCTTTCGCCATTTTCTTCATCCGTATATAAATTATCAGGCGCTATTTTATCATATTTTGGGAGTAAATATAAAGAAATAAAGAAATAAAATAATTAATTTAAGGATAAATCGAAAAACCAACCCTAAAAACTGGTATAATTCTTTTTTTAATAACATAAATCAAAAAATAGATGAAAAAGTCCAATTTTTTAGCGATAACAGCGTCGATAGCCAGCTTATTTGCCGGACAAGCGCAGGCAACCGAAAATATTTTTAACACCGATATATATGAAAGTAGATCTGGGTTTGATATTGTCGAAAAGAGTATTTTAGGAGTAGCTGGATACTACTCAGGCCTGATTATCCATGAGGTAGGACACATATCTTCTGTAGAGTATTTAGGCGGTAATTTCGATAAATTTGCAGGCCCATATGGCTCACTTGGAGAGCCTACTCTATGGATGGACGGTAATGGCCTACAATATGGTGCAGCCGCAATGATGGGCAATAATTTTTCCAATATGACTTCCAGTTATATGTTGAATAAATATAATCCTACCACGGCATATGAAGATGGAATTTTATTATTTAGTATTTTAAATCCAATTCTTTATAGTCTAGGTGGTGATGACGCAACAGATTTTAAAACAGCCTCAACAGGTCTTGGATATACGGAAGAAGACTTAAAGATGATTAATTTAGTTCCATCTCTGAATTTAGCCATAAAGGCAATGACCAATGGTTCAGCGGATTATTACGGTAAGCATAAGCTTAATCTGGCACTGAATGGGCGTTACTTAAAAGTAACAAATACGGGACCAATTTATGCACTTCAAAAGTATAGTTATATATCTAATGAAAAATTCTCAAATATAGGTTTGGGTATTAGATCACCTGATTATTCCATTGAATATGGTAAATATAAAAATGATGAACTACCAATCAGTAAATATATAGGCGTAGAAAGAGAGTTTAAAATTAATCCAACATCTAGGGCGTCGGTAAAGGCGATGGTTACAGAAGATAAAGAAAAGATATTAGAGATAGAGTATAGTAATGATTACGCATTTTTAAATTATTCAACCTTAAGTGATGATTTAATAATGGGTTTGAGCCTAGAGTTTTAAGGGGTATAGCGTGGAATCAGAATTTGACTTAGGATTAGCCGAGAAAACTAAAGATAAGGTTGAAAAGCCAAGAAGGTATGTGGTTATTCTAATGAATGATGATTACACTACACAAGAGTTTGTGGTTGAAGTTCTAATGGTGTTTTTTTCAAAGAATGCAGAGGAAGCCACAGTTATAATGAATAATATTCATATAAATGGCAGTGGCGTTGCAGGTATATACTCAAAAGATATTGCAGAGACAAAGTCCTATCAGGTAATGGAAGAGGCGCGACTAGAGCCAGAAGATTAGCAGCGATATATGAATGAAATAGATATTCCATTAGTTAAGGAAGGGTTGAAAAATAAAAGTTGGGAAAGAGTTCTTGAATATTTAGATACGCTATCAAAAGATAAAAAAGATAATTTATTTGTAATTACATCATACTATAAAGCTTTTAATGGTTTGGAGGAGTATGAGTCCGGTGAAAAATATATTGATAAAGCTTTAGATATTACTACCGAAAATTCAACACTTTGGCGGGACAAGGGTCTTTGCCATCAACGACGTGAAGAATATGATAGTGTTTTGTCATGTTATTCTATGGCAATAAAACTCAACCCAGGTATCGCTTCTTATTATGCATTAAAAGCAAAAGTTTATTTTTTAATTAATGAGTTTTCAAAATCAATAATAAACTATAGATTAGCATTAGAAATAAACCCAAACCAGCTGTCATGGTTAAAATCTCTAGGAAGCATTTTGATTTTAAGCAATAAAAGAATAGAAGCAATTGATGTATATGAAAGCCTTCTTAATCATGAAGATAATTATGATATAAGGGCAATATATGAAGAATTAAAGCATCAAAGCGAAGCCGGTATTATCCAGGCCTCATCTCAATATTACGATAACATTTTCTCTAATTCTAAAAAATATTTAGAGTCTAGTGAGTCTAGTATTTATATTGATGTTTGGACATATATAACTACTCTATTAAAAGAAAATAGTTATACGCACATCTTGGATCTTGGCTGCGGCCCAGGACAGTTTGCCGAATTTATTAATAAACGATTAGACAGTTTACTTTATACGGGTGTTGATTTCAGTATTAGCGCTCTTTCTATTGCAAAGAAAAGATGTCCTAATTTTGAATTTATAAATAAAACTCTTCCTATAACTAATTTTGCATTTATTCCACAAATAGACGTAGTAATTTGCACAGAAGTGCTAGAGCATATTGAGAATGATATAGATATTTTAAAAAATATAGACAAAGGGATGCCAATTATTGCTTCTGTCCCTAATTTTGATTCATTTAGTCATGTTAGATATTTTAATTCAATAGATGAAGTTAACCAGAGATATTCATTTTTGTTTGAGGATTTATCTATCAAGCCCTTTGCATTAAATTCAACGAGTGTTATTTGGGTTATGTTTGGAATAAAGTCTTAGTATTCATTTAAGAAAAGTGGTGTTTGTGAAAATACATCTTTTTTAAAGACACATCATCAGCATCAACGACTTCTAACTCATCATTTAGATTAGATATATGCGAACCGCATTTAGCACAAGTGTGCCCAAATAATAAATCGTTATTAATGCTATCTTTGGTAGTGGGAAAAAACACCATGTGCTTTCAAAATCTTTTTCAAATTCAATATTGATCGAAGACATAATTAATACCCAGCCGGCATTAAAACATTTATGTTGGATAGTTGAGTTTCAAAGGCTTCACAATTTTTATCAAGAACGATATTGGCGCCAGTGAAGCGCCCATGATCATCAACACGAAAGAAAACTATTTTATCTTCCGTTTCTAATTCTTTGTAATAGTTATTCTTTTTGATATTCATAATTATGATAGTTTATTTAATTATGATAATTATAACATTAATTGAAATAATTAAATAAATTTTTCAAAAGTAAAAATTACATGTATAAGTGGTGATTACCAGATGAAGCTTCTTCAAAGTAAGTTGCAGCACCTGCAAACTCTACGCCATCAATAAAGTCACTTTTATCGTAACCAAATAATTCAACAGTCATTTCACAAGCAATAAATTTAACATCAAACTCTTGGCACATATCGCGAAGATCTTCTAGCTTAGCAACGCCGTGCTTGGCCATAGTTTTCTTCATTAAGAAGGTTACTAGGGAGTCGGCAAATGGAATATTCCATAGGATGTTTGGAATTTTTGGACCAAAATCAATTTTTTGCAACCATTTAGGCCCAAAAGGCATTTTCATTGGCATCCCAGGGTTGCCTAATGGCGTAACTTTAAGCTTTGAAGTATCTTTTAATAAAAGATTTAAGCCATAGAAGGTAAAAAAGATGGTTACTTCCTTGCCCATCGCAACGCCAGTAGAGGCAATAATGAAAGGCGGAAAAGACCAATCAAAAGTACCCTTGGTGGCGATAATTGTCATTTTATTATTATCCGACATTTTTTCCCCCTTTGACATTTTTTATTTAAGCTTTTTCAATCGTGAAGATATATTTACCATCATCTTCGGTCGAACCAATAAGTTTGTTACCAGTTTGGTTACAAAAAGCTTCGATATCTTTAACAGAACCAGCATCGGTTGATATTACATCAAGTAGTTTGCCAATTTCCATTTTGGAAAGAGCTTTTTTAGTTTTTAAAATTGGAAGTGGACAGTTCAGTCCAGTTGCATCAAGTGTTTCGTCAGCCATAATTATCTCCTTTTGTGATTAATAGCATAATCATTATACATAAAAAAGCCTTACTTAGCAATTTATCTAAAAGTAAGGCTTTTTTTTATTAGTTGCTAATTTTTAATTATTGAGCAGCTAAAAAGTCAGCAATTTCTTGCTCGTAGCCAGCAGCCATACCAGCCATAGCATTCATTGTCGGATCTGAACGGTCACCAGATTGGAAATCTTTTAGAGCCTTAACAATGTAACCAGCTTTTTGACCAGCAAGGTTAGGATAAATTTCAATTGATGAATTTCCGTTTGCACCATGACAGCCAGAACAGCCAAAGTTATCATAAGGGTTTGCAACGGCAGAAGTCATTGCTAATACAGCGATTGCTGATAAAATAGTTTTTTTCATTTTACTCTCTCCAAGTATATATACATAGTTAAAAAAACCGCTACCAATTACAACGAATCTAGGGCAGCGTGTTGGGTACATTATACAGTAGTAGGATTCGGAATACAACTTTTTTAAAATAAAAAAATAAGCGTTTGATTTCTATATAAAGATATGATATAATTATTGTATTGGCGAAAGTTGATAAAAAAATTAATTAATTAAATCGAAAAACTCGGAGAAAAACAAACATGAAAAACACAATCAAAACGCTAGCAATCGCAGCAATGGTAGCATCATCATCAGTATTTGCGTGGGACGCTACGGACTACAATGACTACATGACTTCAGTGAATGCTGAAATCAATAACTTTAACCCAGCAGCATTTTCTGGATACAAGAATGATCCAGCATTTGAGGCACTTGAGTCTAAGCTAATTGCAACAGTAGCACAAATGAAGAGCTACTGGTATGTAGCACAAGTTTCTGAAAAGCAAACTCAAGTTACAGCACCAGTTGCAGAAATTACAGATGCTGCAACATACTTAGCAGCATTAAACGCAACAGTAGATGACGTAAATGCAGACGTATTCAGTAACTTCAAAGAAGATCCTGAATTCAAGCAGCTAGAAGCAGATTTGGTTATCATCATGAATGCAATGGCGAAATACACGAAATAGTAATTTAAAAAATTATTTCAATAAGAGCCTGGTTTCGAAAGAGCCGGGCTTTTTTTTGTCCAATTTTCAAGAAAGAATAGTATAATAAGCGCATGGAAAAAAAGGGATTAAATTTTTTATCGAAGGTGCTACGTCCAGTATCACATCTAATAGTAGTGGTAGTGGCTGCCATTACTTATGCGATATATAATGATTTATATTTATTAAATAGTTTGGTATTGTTTTTAATAGTTGTTGCCCCAAGCATAATTATATTTCGTCAGGTTAAATATAATTATATATGCTTAAGAAATCTAAATACTTCCTCGGAATTAAAAAAGTTTTTTAGCGTTGCGAAAAAAGTCCGCATTCATTCAAGGGGGTTTACGGACGAGTTATCGGGCGAAAACTTAGTAACGTTCTTCGTGAAAAAGAATTCAAAAAAAGCAATGACCTACTTAAGACGCGAGGGTTATATGTTGATTGAAGAAAATAAATTCCATCAAACACCAATGCAAATAGCAATTTTGCTGAGGAACAAGGATATGATAAATAAGTTATTATCGCTTGATGTTTCTATAGATACAGCTCGAAGTGTAATAAGCGAAATAATAAAAGAAGGAGATTGTGATTATCTTGAATATTTAATTCATCTTGGTGTTCCATTGGATGAAATGGACGATAAAGGAAATTACCCAGTGCATTATGCTATTTCATCCGGATGTATGTGTTGTATAAATAAATTAAGAGAAGCCGGTTTATTTTTTGGTATTAAAAATGAGGAGGGAGACCCGCCGATAATAAATGCAATAAAGAATGGCGCATTTGTTGGTGTTGATTATGTAGATTTAAAAATAATTTTAAAAAGTTTAGACTTACCGATCCTAAATGAGTTAGATCACTGCGGAAGAAGCGCGTTAATGTATTCAATATCTTTATCCCAGTATGTGATAGCTGATATTTTAATTGAGATGGGTGTTTGTTTGGATGATGTGGGATTTGACGGTAAAAGTATTCTTGATATTTGTTTAGAGTCTGGGGACAGTAAATTAGCAAGTAGAATAATAAAGGCAGCCCCACATTTGATTACTGGTAATAATAATATCATTAACGATATTATTAAAAGTTCAGATCGGGGGTTGTTAAGCCAAGTATTAGATATGGATATAGATATAGATTATAGAGGTGGAGATGGGAATACTTTCCTAGATTATGCCATTGAATCAGGTGATATTGTTAAAATAGATCTACTAATATCAAACGGGATAGATATAAATAGGGTAGATAAAAGTGGCCGTTCATCTGTATTTAAGTTGGTAATTGGCAATGAAGACAGATATTATTTATTAGAACATCTGGTTAATAATGAGAACCTTAATATACATCTGCAGGATAATGGTCATAAAAATATATTAAGTTATTCTATTTTGAATGGATTATATAAAGAGTCAGACTTGTTGATTAGTTTAGGCACCGAAAGTCAATTGAACGAGGGTGAATTGTTGGACGCGGTGAATAAGTCGGATAAGAAAGATTTATTAGAATTGTTGATAAAAAATAATATTTTTCCAAGTAAATTCGCAGTAATTGAATTAATGAAGGCGCCGGAAAATAATATTTTAAATACTATTATCGACTTAGAGGATTTTTCCGATATGGATTTAAAAGACTTATTAATTTATGCCGTTTATGGTGGGAATATAGAGGTAACAAAGATATTATATAAATTAGTAAATGTAGATCATACGCATGCTATCTTGCATGCATCTCTTGGTGGTCATAATGAGATATTAGAAATATTATTATCATCATTAGATAATCCATTATTTGTTAAAACTATGGACCGAATAATAATACCACCATTCACAGCCGATGATTCAGAAAAAATAGCAATTTTAAAAGAATATAAAAATAATGAGTATGGTGCCAGACTGGATTATGTATATGTCGAGGATGCGTTAGACAAGCAAGATTTTGTAGAGTTTAGTATAAATGAAGGATTATTATCAGGTAATTATTCCATCGAGCCATCGGAAGAACAGCAGTGCTCTATATTTTTCCAATATAAAGACAATAGGTACGAGCCTGAATATCTAGTGAAATAACTAATTTTTAATATATAATCAAAGGATAAAAACCCCCCAAAAAAAAGGAAGGAATATGAACAAGAAAATATTAGGAAGCATTTTAATATTAGTTATAATTATATCATCTGGTATATTTGTAACTAGTTATGTTGGCAACGAGGAAGCAATAGAATATTATGATAGCGGGCGAATTAAGGCTAGAACGAGTCAAATGTTATTCGATAAACACGGCGACGAAATTATTTATTACGATAATGAAAATTCAACAATAAAATCAGTTTCAAAGTATGAAGATGGAGTCTATGGAATACGGTGACGAAGATCCAGAAACTCATGAAACTAATTACATATTTACTAAGTATAGGGGTATGGTTATGTATGTAATGGTAGATAGAAAGCCGACGCATGAAGAGAGGCATAGAGAGAATGAAAAAGGAGTTTTATATCGAGTGCAAGAAACTTTTTTTTATAATACCGGTGAAAAGCAAATAGTTACCCAGTATGAAAGTGGAGTCAAGCACGGACTTGAGGTTGAGTATTATAAGGACGGTACTAAGAAGAAGACCGTTAATTATAAAGATAGTTTTAAATCAGGGCAGATGATTGGGTATGGAGTAACCGGGAATAAGAATAAACAAACAGAATATTTTGAAGACCAAAAAAATGGCTTGGATATTTTATATTTTGAAAACGGGAATATATATATAAAAACAAATTACCTAAGAGGTGAGATGGATGGAAATAGAGAGAAATATAATATGAAAGGTATCTTGTTATCAAGAGAAGTGTATATTTCCGATGAATTACATGGTGATTCGGAATACTATTATCCAGATGGTAAGACCAAATCCGTTGTTAAATATAAAGAAGGCTCAAAAAATGGAATTTCTAAGTGGAGTAGCGAATCTGGAGTTGTAACAAGGGAAGAAGAATACAAAGATAATAAAAAGCATGGTCTCTCGAAGCAGTATTATGATGATGGAAAATTAAAATCTTCAACAGAGTATGTGTCCCGTTTAAAAACCGGTAAAGAAAAGGAATATTATAAGAATAAAAATATAAAATCCATAAAATATTATTTAAAAGATGCCAAACATGGTTCTAGTAAGCAGTATTATGAGGATGGGAAGCTCAAGGAAGAGTCTGATTATAATGAAGGGAAAAAGAGTGGCCCACATATTAAATATTATAATAACGGACAAAAATCTGAAGAATATGGATATATAGCTGATGTTAAATATGGAATGTCTCGTGAGTGGTACGAGGGTGGCGAGAGGAAGAAGCGCAGTTCATATGTGAGCGGGCACTTAGATCAGGGGTATTCTGAGTGGTATGTAGATGGTAAAATGAAAACCGAGGGCGAATATAGAGACGGTAAAAAATCCGGACAGTTTGTGGAGTGGCATCCGGTTGGCAAGCCAAATACAATAAATAATTATTTTAGGGGTCTGGAGCATGGTTGGCAAACAACATTTTCCGAAAATGAAGATATTCTTAAAAAATATAAGTCAGAATATGGAAAAGTAGTATCTACGGTTCCATATAAAGATGGACGAAAGCATGGTAAGCAAATAGATAAATACGAAAACGGCAAAGTGAAGACGATTACGGAATATAAACAGGGTCGGATAATAGGTGACCCAATATTTTATAACTTAGATGGAACTAAGAAATAATTCCAAGAAAAAAACAATATAATGAGTGCTAATATATCTTAGTAGTTCAATACAATGTTATAATGGCGTTGTATTTGAGAGAATTAAAAACCCGTTTTGGAACCAACGTAATAGGCTATTTTTGGCCATTTTTGGAACCTCTTTCACATGTGGCTATTTTGGCTATAGTATTCTCATTTCGTGGTTCCGAACATATTACAGGCTTAAATTTTCTTTTAATTTTTACAACCGGCATTATTCCATTCCTATTATTTCAAAGCATAGCAACCCGTTCCATAAATGCCATTGAGTCCAATCAAGGCTTGTTTAACTATCGCCAAGTAAAGCCACTTGATACAATAATCTCCCGAACTATACTTGAGACTTTTATTTATACCTCGGTTTTAATATTTATGCTGATAGTGTTAGGTGGAGTATTTGAATACAGCTATCAGGTTAACGACTTAATGATGATTTATTTATCATTTTTTACTTTAATTATATTCTCTTTCTCATGGGGTGTTATGTTTATGATTTCGGCAACGTTGATTCCTGCTACAAAAAAAATAATACCTATTCTAACAAAACCACTTTATTTTATCTCTGGTATCTTTTTTACAGTAGCTGAAATACCGGAAGGTATAAGGGGCTACATGTTATATAATCCAATATTAAACATGATAGAGTGGATAAGAGCAAGTATGTTCGTTGAGATGGGCGGTAATATAAATGCTTATTACGATTTGGGATATATCTTATCATTCACATTAATATCCTTTTTCACCGCAATGTTATTGTATAAAAGATACAAGATTAGGATATTAACGTCATCATGATAAGATTGAACAAGGTAACCAAATATTACGATGTATCAGGCGGATCAAAAAAATACATCCTAAAAGATGTAACCTTGGATATACCAAATAATACATCAGTTGGTATATTGGGTTTAAATGGTACCGGTAAATCAACTTTATTAAGAATGATAGGTGGTATGGACTTTCCAAATAAAGGTAAAATCACATCAGATATATCAATGTCATGGCCCCTTGGCCTCTCCGGAGGATTTCAATCAAGTTTGACCGGCGAGGACAATGTCAAGTTTGTTTGCCGGGTGAACTCTATCCCAAGGTCCGAAATAAAAGATAAAATAGAATATATAAAAGAGTTTGCCGAAATAGGTGATTATTTTTATATGCCCGTTAAGACATATTCATCTGGCATGAAATCTAGGCTTGCCTTTGCTTTGTCTATGGCGTTTAAATTTGATGTATATTTAATCGATGAGATTTTATCAGTTGGTGATAAGGATTTTAAGAAAAAGTGTAATTTGGAGATGGAAAGCCGACGCGAAGAGTCACATCTATTAATGGTTTCACATAGTATGAACGATTTAAGGAGTATGTGTGATTCTGGTATAGTATTACAAGATTCAAGTTTAAAATACTATCCAAATATTGGTGATGCAATTGCTGAATACGAGAAAAGGTGATATAATAAATAGATGATATTTAAGAATAAAAAAATAAGTTTAAAAACGATAATTTATGCCAGCATGGTATTTATTTCGCTCGTTTATTCTTTTATAATGGTGCCAAATGTATATTCATCAACCGCAAAATTCAGTATAGAGTCTGGCACAGAAAAAACGACATTCATGCCAACGTGGCTACCATCAACCTCAAATAATAAAGACGCGCATTTATTGAAAGAATATGCAAAGTCGACGACGATGTTGGGTAATATAAAGAAGAAATTTTCTATATCGGATGAATATTTTTTACGAGCTCTTTCCCCATACAGTCGTATCTTTTCTTCATCTGGTTCATACGGAGTTGCCGAGTCATATAGAGAATTTTTAAAATACATAGTTGACGAAACTTCAGGTGTTATAACCGTCTCATATGAAACTACTGATCCACGAATGTCAAAAAAGATATTGGATTATGTTATTGACGAATCAAATATCTTTATAAATAAGATATCGAGCGATAGGTTGGAAAAAGAGAGTCAAAGGCAAGAGGTCATAGTGGCTAAATATTTTACTGAAATGAATAAGTTAAAACAACAATTGGCAAGGGTTAAAAAAGAAATGGGCGTTATAAGTCCGGCTATGGAAATGGAGTCCGGGAATAGCAAGATATCCCAACTGGAGAAAGTAAAACTGGAGAAGGAGTTAGAGTTAGCAGAAAAGAAGGTTTATTTAGCAAATGGTTCTCCAACCATAACCGCCTTAGAATTAGAAATTAAGAGAATAGCGCAATTAATAGAAAATTCCAAAAAAGAAATGGTTAGTGGTGATTTAGAAAAGTCATCATCAATAAAAAAATACGAAGAGCTGGTTTCCAGGGTTGAGATTGCCAAAACAATGTGGCAAAAGACTTTATCTGATGTTTCTATAACGAGGGAGTCAATAAAGTCTGGCCAGAAAACTTTCGTCTTGATACAGGCCCCAGCTTTAGTAAGTGATCCTGTGGGTCCAAATAGATTTTATAATTTTTTAACAATTATGATGACATTGATGATGTTTTATTTTGTAGGCAGGTTCGTATTGGAAACTATATTAGACCACAGGGATTAAGGGGTAGAGTAATAACATGAAAAGATTATTTTTAAATTTTAGATATACAGCGATTCTTGTGTCAATGCTGTTTATGGCAACAAATGCTATATCTGGGAATACGCAAAGGTATGCACAGAACTTATTCACCGGCGCGTTTTCTGAGGTAGAAGATAATATACAGAGCGATAAATATATACTTCAAGTTGGAGATGAAATTTCCATTAAGACTTGGGGTGCAATTGATAAGGATATTTCTGTAGTAGTGGATCCTAATGGTTTTGTGTTTATAGAGAAGATCGGTGCCGTAAGTATAGTGGGCCTTGAACTAGGAAAGCTAGGAGAGTATATTGAATCGAGAATGCATAAATACTACAGTGAAGGCGTTAATATATACACTACATTAAAGAAGTATAAGCGAATAAAGGTTTTTGTATCAGGTCAGGCAAATAATCCAGGAATATACATGGGTTCGTCTGGCGATACAGTTTTAAATTTTATAGATAGGGCCAAGGGCATATCTAATGATGGTTCTTATAGGAAGGTAGATATCATCCGAAACACCAAAAATATCGCCACCGTGGATTTATATAAGTATATGCGCACGGGAGAAAAGCCCAAGCATCTTTTGCAAAATGGAGATATAGTCCACGTTAATTCGTTAACTACCGAGATTCTTTTAGAGCTTCCAGAGAAGGCAATTAGATATGAATTGAATTCTAAAACCGAAAAAATGTCCATTTTAATGGGGTTGTCATCAATCCTTAATGAAAAGAAAAAAGTAGAAATAACGTCATACGCAAAAAATGGTATTTCCAGAAGAGTTGTTAATTTGGAAAGCCCAGATACCGTATTATTGAAGGACGGTGATATCGTAAAGTTAATACCAAATAAAAACATCACCGATGTATTGGTATCTGTTATGATGGAAGAGACGGGCAAAGAAGTAAAAATAGTTCTTTCAAAGGGCTCTACATTGGGCTATTTGATCAAGATGAATGCGGATATGTCTTGGTATGATATAGGCGGTAAGGTGAATACATTAAGGCTTTACCGAGAGTCAGAAAAGATCAGGCAAAAAGATCAATATAGGCAATATGCTGATAGTATTAGACGCATGGCTCTAACACGGATCTCGGATACATCATCGATAGCTAGTTTGGCGTCATCGGATTCAACAAGATTAACAAGTTTTGCTGATAAAATAGAAAAGTCGAAGCCATCTGGTAATGTTATTGTGGATTATGATAATTTAGATTTATTCATCCTCCGAGATGGCGATAGAATAGTAATACCAGCGAAGCCAATCACCGTTTCAGTAAATGGTTCTGTTATGGTTCCAAATACATATGCATACAGCCCAAGCAAGACAATCAAAGACTATATAGCTATGTCAGGCGGTATGATAAATGATGCTGATAGGCAAAGGGTGATCATTAAGAGATTTGATTCTACAATAGTTATTGCCGATTTGTCAAACGATCAATTATGTCTATTTGGGTGCAAGGAGAAGTCAAATGCGAGACCTGGGGATGAGGTTTTTATTATCCCAGCAACCGTATCTAATGTTTGGGAATATTCGAAGGAATTAATCCAAATAATTTATCAGGTAGCAGCGTCTTCGAGGATATTTATTTAAATATTTTCACATTTTTACCATATCTTGTTATAATATAAGAATAGATAACTTATAAGGATTGGAAAAATGGCGACAGCGAAATTATGCAGTGTTCCGGAATACACCAATAAATTCAAGCATTTCAAATATCACCAAAAGTGACCAGTACAATACATTTAAAGATTTTGGAAAGAAGCTATGGAATGAAATAAACGAGTTTATTTCAGATGGTTCTGTGGAAGTAGGTGAGAAAAAAGACAAGTTAATCGCCGAACTTCAAGATATAGTAGATTTAAATTCAACACTATTAGATGAGTATATAACTAACGATACGATTTCGCTGAATGAGGACCAGTTCTATAACTTAATTCTACAATCTCAGCCATCAATTGAGGTTGAGTTTGCAGCATCTGCTGCCGTGAAAGAGGTAAAGGCTTGGAAAGACATTATCCAGACAAAGGTATTTTCTCAACAGGGTTTTGATCCTTTCGAGGAGAATAGCAAAAATCCACTATATCAAACAATAGTCAGTCAGAATCCAGAAGGCGTAGAATCTTTTCGATACAAGGTGATAAACTTTTTTGCAATAAAGGGAGATCCAATTGGATTTAAGAAGAGTGATGTTCCTCAGTTTAAAACCGAGGGCGCTGGGCAGGTTGATGTGTCTATCATCGATTATGATGGAATAACCCATCAGTCAGCAGCCACTGCAACGCAACTGAATCAGTTAGGATTTGAGTCTGATCAGGTTTTTCGTCATTGGGGTGTGGAGCAGATTTATTCTTTTCAACATCAAGATCAGATGAAGAAATTGTCGGAATATTTGAAGAACGGCGAGTATGATAATTTTCTAAAATATAAGAATGATTTGGTCTCTGGAAGGGTAGAGTGGACAGCTGAGCAAGACGAAAATATTAAATCAAAAGATGGCCAGAAAAATTTCATCAAAAAAAACCTGCCACCAATCATAGAAGGGTCAAGGGATCTTTTGGGGCATATGTTTTATGCTCCTGAGGTTCCAAACTCTACTTCAAAAGCTATTAATAATCTTGCTTATGAAATTGATAAAGGTACGCCGGATACCAGCATTACAAACCAACGCCTATATAAAGCACTTATATCGCAGGTGATGGAAGCTCAATTTGGAAATATATCTTATATGGATGGAACTGATCATGAGGAAATACTGTCAACTGTCACCGATAAGATTTTTATGAACTCCAAAAGTATGAGCGATAACGCACAATTAAATACCCCCGAGAATATTGATAAATATATAACGTCTATTGAATATGAGAGGGATGTATTCATTGAGCTTAAAGAAGCCGGCTTTATAAATGAGGATAGGATAGGTCGAGGGTTTAAAAACTTCAACAATAAAGATAGAAAAGGTGAAGCCGGAAACTCAGTATATAATCTGGTAAAGAGCTTAACCAGCAAGAGGAAGAATGCAGATATCAATACGGTTTCTTTATTATTGTTAATTCAAATGGGGATAGACGTAGTTAATTTACAGGAATTTACTCGGGATTCTCAGAATGATTGCGATTTTGATTTGGTATTCACTAGCTCAGATATTGGATATTGCGCAACAAAGGCGTCACTTGGCGCTTCAATACAGCGAGAAGATGAAGCAAATGCGTCACTTGGCGCTTCAATACAGCGAGAAGATGAAGCAAATGCGTCACTTGGCGCTTCAATACAGCGAGAAGATGAAGCAAAGGGAAAGCTAGATGTAACTCAAGCATTGAATCTTGCTCTTGCCAATAGCGAAGCATTATTTGGTCTTATGAGGAATTTTCTTATCACACAGGCTGAAGGGAAAAGAATAGCGTTGCATGAATATAGAAGTGAGATTATGGAATCAGGTTCTGATGGTGAGAAAATCATCAAGCTTATTGAGGATTATAACAAGTGTTTTGATGTAGAAAGAAAGCCATCAGAATCGCCAAGTAAAGAAAATCAAAACCCTGATAAAAGTAAATCTATTTAAATATTTGCTTTGATAGCGATGGATTACCCGCTGTATTTTTTGCCTTTTCATTAAATTCTTTATAAGAATCTTTTAATGTTTTAATAATTTTCTTTTTATTTGTAGGGGTTTTAATGTAATAGTGAGAAGGCTCCTTGTAATCTTCAAAGTCTTCAATTACTTTACCTGCCAATCCACCTACTCTACGCATAGCAAAATCCGCATCTTTTTTAGATGAAAATTCAAAATAAGTTGTTTTTGTTTTTTGAATTATTTTATTTCTTTTAACATCTCTTTTTTCCCATATTTGAAACATGCAAGGAACATCATAATCCTCATCATTGAAGGTAAAGCTATTTTTAGGTAAGTCAGTTTCCAATAATAGGTGAAAATTAAAATCTAATTTATTTATAACCGAATCTTTTTTGAAAGTTCGTGGCAATACCATGCAGATGTATTCAGAAAATGTAGCACTTTTATTGAAGAATTTTATCGCAATAGAGCTATTTTTTCCAAAAGGAGGATTGCCGATAACAACATTGTCTTTGGTGTCTATCTCAAAATCAAAGAAATCTTGTTTTTTAATGTAATTTTTTTTAGGATCAAGGTCAAGGGCCAGGCTATTATTATGAAATAAATCACTAAATCTGCCTTCCCCAGCACTTGGTTCGATAAGCTTATACTTATTAATGTCAATTTTGCTCGATACTAAGTCGTAGCAGCTTTTAGCTATTTCTTTTTTTGTATAAAATTGGTCTAATTCTCTCGAAATCATTTTTTTCCTTTAAGTTTCTTTTTATTATAATATTATAACATTATAACTAATTTTTATTTTTTATTTCTTATTCTTGTGCTCGATTGAACTTTTGGAATGTTATATTTGTTTATTAATGAAAGGTCATTATTAGTTTCATTGTATAGGTCCTTCAATTTTAAAGCACATTGAATTCTTCTTTGTTTTTTGCTATCAATTTTAAATCTAACGTCATAAGTTGTTTTTTCATTATGCTCTTTTTTAGCAGCCGCTGCCCAGGTTCTGGCTTCCTTATGTTTTCCAGGGGCGAATGATTTTACTTTTTCATTTAACAGTTGAAGTGTTTTTTCATCGAGGTCGCCTTTGAGGCTTTTCATGTTCTTTTGGCTAATAAATAAAATGTCTGAAAAATTAGGTATTTTATAATCATTTACTTGTGTATAGCCAATTAGAACTAAAAAGTAACTATTTTCATTTGTAAATATTCTATCTATTGAACCGAATTCAATAACAGCTTCCTCATTTTCATTTTTAAAAGATTTAATAGAGATTGGTGGAAAGTCCCACTCATTTGTATAGCTAATGCTATCCTTGAATTTATCTCTAATGTCTTTCATTAGATTATCTAAGACGTATTCTTCAAACTTAAAACCATGATTTTGTGATGCAGACATATTATTATAATATTTGTTTAATTACTAATATTATAACATAATTACTAATAATATAACATTTTTTATGATATTAGTCGCGATTTATTGTATTGGAAGAGTATTAACTAACAGTAACAGATTTAGCCAAGTTTCTTGGTTTATCAACGTCTCTGCCTAGGGTTTTCGCACAGCTATAAGAGAGAAGTTGAAGAGCAATCGCCATTAAAATTGGAGTTTTAATAGGGTCGTGTCCTCCTTCATCAAAGATAAAGACTTTTCCATTTCTACTCTTAATTTCTTCAATCGATGAATTCATCTTCGAGTCACCACCACTGAATGATATGGCTATTACGGGCATATCCTCATCAATCAAGGCTAATGGGCCGTGTTTGAGTTCGCCCGCTGCATATGCTTCGGCATGTATGTATGAGATTTCTTTAAGCTTAAGTGCTCCTTCCATGGCGATTGGATATAGCTCCCCTCTTCCAATAAATATACAGCTTTTATATCTAGAAATAATTTTAGCCACAGCATAAATTTCATTTCTTCGGTCTAAAACCCTATTTATATCCTCAATCAGGCGGGATTGATTTAATTCATATCCAAAATCGGTCCCCCTGGACAAAGATATGTGTTTTGAAAGAGAATAAAGGGCAATTAATTGAGTAGTAAATGCTTTTGTGCTTGCAACTCCAATTTCAATGCCAGCCCTAGTGATAAAGTGGTAGTCAGTCAATCGAACCATTTCACTGTGATTAGTATTACATATTGTTAGAGTGTTTTGGCAGCCATCTTCTTTAATACGTTTAATCGCCGATATTGTGTCAGCAGTTTCCCCAGATTGAGAAATAAATATACAAAGTTCATTTTCAACAATCGCTCTCTTACGATGAGCAACTTCACTTGCTAATTCAACATCAACTCTTATGTCACAGAAGTTTTCAATCCAATATTTGCCCACCATGCCAGCATGAAAGCTGGTGCCGCATGCAACGATTTTAATACTCTCGATTTTACCAAAAGCTTTTTTAGATCCTTCTCCAAAAATGGAATCCGTATCACCATCAGCACCAACAAGTGTATTTAAAATAACATCGGGCTGTTCCTCTATTTCTTTAATCATATATGAATCGTTTGATTCAAGAGGCTGAACTTGATAATTTATTTCTGATTTATGAATATCTTTCAAAATAACCACGCCATCAGCGCTAAAGACTTTAATATCTTCACCAGAGATGGCAGCGAATTCACCATCATCAAGGATCATAAATTCATTGGTAACCCCCGAAAGGCCAAAGATGGAAGAAGCCATAAAGTTAATTCCATCACCAATACCAATGACCAGCGGCGAACCCTGCTTGGCTAAGTAGATAGTATCTTCACCAGCTACAATAAGGCCAATCGCCCAAGCACCTTTTAGTTTAGCGCAGGTGTTAATTAGGGATTTTTGCCAGTCTTGACAAAGATTAAATTCATTTTGAATACAATGTGAAATGACTTCGGAGTCCGTATCACTTATAAATTCAAAGCCACTTTTTTTAAGTTCATCGCGGAGCGCAGTAAAATTTTCAATAATGCCGTTATGCACGATACAAATTTTCTCACCAGAGCAATGCGGGTGAGCATTCTTAATCGATGCTTCACCGTGGGTAGCCCATCTACTATGACCGATGACCGCGCCATTAGTAAAAGAAGAAACCTTACTCCTTAGGTCTTCAACACCCCCAAGAGTCTTGTAAACTACAATTTTATCTTGGTCAGTGTTTGCATAGCCAATGCCAGCTGAATCATACCCTCTTGATTCTAGTCTAATAAGACCATCAATAGAGAAATTACCTACTTCACCACTTCCAACAGCCCCAACAATTCCGCACATAAAAATAAAAGTTTAATTAAAAAGTAAATTATATGTAGTTTGCCACGTAAATACAAGTTTTTTAGATAACAATTAATTAAAAAAACCAAAAAAAAAAGAAATCTATTTCTTGAATTATAGTATAATGGAAGGAGAAAATGAAAACGCCGTAGATTAAAAGATTATAAGGTTAAATCCAAAAAAGATTTGTTTTTTTTGATTGCCATTAGAAAAATCATTACGGTATAATATTTTAATCAAAATAAATTAGGAAAATAAAAATGAATATATGTGTTGTTGGGCTTGGTTATGTTGGACTTCCACTGGCTGTGGCTTTTGCTGAAAAATATCAAGTAATTGGTATTGATATTGATTCTGATAGAATATCAGATTTAAAAAAAGGCGTTGATAAAACGCTCGAAGTTGAAACTAGTGATCTTGAGGCGGTAGAGGGGAAATTAAAATTTACCGATTCTATGTCTGATACTACTGATTCAAATGTTTATATTATCACTGTTCCTACCCCAATTGATTCGGATAACAAGCCAGATCTATCTCCACTCATTAATTCTTCAAAGTCTGTTGGAGGTGTTATTTCTGCAGGGGACATTGTTATATATGAATCAACAGTCTATCCTGGCGCAACCGAAGAGGTTTGTGTTCCAGAATTAGAAAAAGCCTCAGGTATGGTGTTCAATAAGGACTTTTTTTGTGGATACTCTCCAGAGAGAATCAACCCAGGGGATAAGGAGCATACAGTAAAAAACATTTTAAAAGTTACCTCTGGTTCCACACCGGAAATAGCAACTATTGTCGATGATTTATATAAGTCTATTATTACCGCTGGAACCCATCTTGCACCCTCAATTAAGGTGGCCGAAGCTTCTAAGATAATTGAAAATACACAAAGGGATATGAACATTGCCCTAATCAATGAAGTGGCGATCATTTTTAATAAAATGGGGATTTGCACTAAGGACGTTATCGAAGCGGCCGCAACGAAATGGAATTTCATCAAATTAATGCCTGGTTTGGTAGGCGGGCATTGTATTGGCGTTGATCCTTATTATTTAATTCATAAGGCCCAAGAGATTGGGTATGATCCACAGTTGATTCTTAACTCAAGAAGAATTAATAATCATATGAGTAAGTATATTGCAGATATAACAGTTAAAGAAATGATTCAAAGAGAAGTAAATATTAAAGATTCCAAGATTCTAATGCTTGGCATCACTTTTAAAGAAAACTGCCCCGATATGAGAAACACGAAAGTTATTGATCTTATTGATGAGCTTAAGCAATTTGGATGCAGTGTTGATGTTTTTGATCCTTGGGTTGATATTGATGCTGAATCCAGTTGGTATAAGCATGGGATTATTCCTAACCCACTAAAATCTAATAAAAAATACGATTCTATCGTGGTGGCGGTTTCCCATGATCAATTTGTATCCTATAGCGAAGAAGACTACGATTATTTAAGCAAAGCTAGCCCTATTATTATTGATATAAAAGGTATTGTCAGCAAACCAACATGGAGATTATAAGGGAGCCTTGGTGATTTTTTAAGTGATATTGTTCCTTTTTTTTATGGAAAGAGGCTCACTTATGTTGATGTCGGTGCATATAATGGTGATACTTTCGATGAGGTAGTAAATTCTGGTCTGAGCGTTAGAGAAAGCCATTTATTTGAGCCCAACCAGAAAAATTATATAAATTTGTCTGATAAGGTAAATTCTGGATTATACAATAATGTCTGTGTTCATAACATGGGTGTTAGTGATAGTCAAGGTAAAATTAAAATATCAAATAATAATGGCATGTCCAGAATATCCGAAGGCGAATCTGGTAATTTAACAGAAGTAACAGCAATAACTTTAGACGATTTTTCTAAAAACATAACAGAGGGCAAGATATCTTTGTTGAAAGTCGATACTGAGGGTCATGAACTTGAAGCCCTGGTTGGTGCAAGTAAACTACTTAGCAGCCAATCAATAGATATGATATACATCGAAGCTGGCATGAATAGAGACAATAAACAGCAGACATATTATAGGGAGATAGAGGATCTATTAAACAAGAATGGATATAAATTATTTCGTATATATGAGCAGATGTTTGAGTGGATGGATGACTCCCCAGCACTAAGAAGGGTAAACCTTGCATTTATTAGCAATTCTTTTTTAAAAGAAAATCCTTTTAGGCTGGCTAATGAAATATTCGAAAAATCAGAAGAGCTAATAAAGATAAAAAAAACAAAAGCTGAACTTGATAAAATAATAATCAACCTTAATAAAGACAATCAAATTCAAGAAAAAAAGTTTAATCTTGAATTGAGTGGTCTTAATAAAGATATCTCCATTTATAAAGATAATAACACACGATATATTGATCTTCAAAATGACAGCAAATCTATGGGTGTTGATAATAAGAATCTTAATAATGAAGTTGTCCGTTTAAACGCCAAAATAATAAAAAGCCTGGAAGAATCTAATAAAGATAAAGTTAGTATCGGTATCTTAGAAAATAAAATAGCATTTTTAAAGACACAAGAAATAAAGATAGCTGAAAATAAAGAAAAACTTAAGGCGGATATAACTAATTTAAAGACGCAAGAAATAAATATAAGTGCTGATAATGAGAAGCTAAAAGATGAGATAAGTAGTTTAAAATCTCATGAAATAAATAAAAGTGCTGATAATGAGAAGCTAAAAGACGAGATAAGTAGTTTAAAGACGCAAGAAATAAATAAAAGTGCTGATAATGAGAAGCTAAAAGACGAGATAAGTAGTTTAAAGACGCAAGAAATAAATATAAGTGCTGATAATGAGAGGCTAAAAGGTGATATAAGTAATTTAAAGTGGTTGGGAGACAAACAAATTACTGATATTGATAAAAAAAATAAATCCCTCGAGAAGTCATTGTTAAGTAATAATGACTCATTGGGGCAGCTCACGCAAAAGGTTATAGACTTAGAAGGTTCTCTAACTCAGGCGGCTGTCGTTATTTCTAATAAAGACGAGATTATTTCTAATAAAGATGTTGAATATAAAAAAACTCATTCTACTTTTAACAACTTAATTAAAGATCTGGAGGACACCAAAGAAAATTTAGAGAAAAAAGTTAAAACGTTGTATTCTTTATCAGAGGGATCTATTAAAAATATAGAAGATCTTGGTTTTGAAAATAATCAACTATTGAACAAGATTGATAGAATTCATAACTATTTAACTTATAAGATTGGCGCCGCCATTGTAACTAATTCTAATTCTCTAATTGGGTTTCTTAAAATACCTTATTCCATATACAAAGCGAAAAAAGAATTTAATTCTAGGGGGAAGATCACAGCAACCGATCATTCGCAGCATCAAAGTAACATTGATGCAATGAAGAAGCGTCTGAATGTGATTAAATCAACAACAGTATTTAAAAAAGCACCAGGTATAGATAGTAATGTGGATCCTATTATTGATCAATTCTATGCATTTCCAAAGCCAAATAAGATTGCTATTATCAAGCAAGCACATCTTGGCATGTTGAGCGGAGATATATCTGGAGGAATTTCATTTGCCGAAAAAAATGCCACTGATGGCCAGATTAGTTCTATCGAGCTTTTGAAAGCTAATGCTAATTTAGGCGATGATAAAGAATGGCTGAAGCATATCAATAAGTATTTAGAAAAATTTGATGTTGATCCAATAAGCCTAAGTACTAGTAATAAGCCAAGGTTTTTTAATATAAGCAACAAGAGAAAGAGTTCTGTTAACGGTGGTCCATTGGTAAGCATCTTAATACCAGCTTTTAATTCAGAAAAAACAATTGAACTATCAGTTTATTCTATTTTGAATCAAACTTGGAGTAATTTGGAAGTAATCATCGTTGATGACTGTAGTACTGATAAAACTTGGGAGATTTTGAAAAAAATCAGCGCCGATGAGCCAAGGATTAAATTATTAAAAAATAAAGTAAATGTTGGTCCATATGTATCTAAAAACATCGCTCTACAGCAAGCGACAGGAGATTACATAACTGGACATGACGCTGACGACATCTCTCTCTCGAGGAGAATAGAAAACCACATTTCTTTTATGTTGAAAAATCCAAAAGTCAAGGCATCAACCAATAATAAAATCCGAATTAAAAGCGACGGACAAATAGTAAACTTTACTGCCGTTAGAGGCAAGGAAGAGGATGGTGCTTCTGGAAAGGCATTTATATCTTGTATGTTCGAAAGGGACTTTTTAGTTAACCGTCTAGGATATTGGGATAGTGTAAGATTTGGAGCTGATGGCGAAATAATTGGCCGCGCGAAAATTATTTTAAAAGAAAATTTTAAGGAGCTTCCTCTTCTATCCATGTTCTGTTTGGATGATGAAAATAGCTTAACCAATAATAGCGTAAACGGAATATCTAAAACCACAGGCCTGTCCCCATCTAGGCGGTTTTATTTGGAAAATTATAAAAAGTGGCACGCCACATTAAAAACATCTAATTGCTATTTAGGGTTCCCACCAGAGTCCAGGTTTTTTGATGTAATGGATGCTTCAATGGTTCCTTTTGGTTCCATTGAAGCTAATTTAAAATAAAGAAAGGTAAAGATGAACGTAAAAGTATCTTATCAGGAAAAAATAGTTATCTTTGATTTTATATTGGATCAAGATGATGAATCTCTTTTGTCTAATCCAGTGCATATAAATAACAGAAGTTGTATTTTTAATCTTCCAAGAAGTATAGAAAAAAATATCCACCCAGATCTTTTGGCCATGAGTATTGTTCTAGTTGCATTCCCATTTATCAAGAAATCGATGAAGCTTCCATTTAGCGTAAGTAAAGTCTTTTCTGATTTATTTTCTGATTTATTTGGAATAGAAATCGGGCCAATAAGCAAGGGTATAGAGCCAAGGGCAATAATTAATGGCAGGCCTGGACTAGCCTACAGTGGAGGAGTTGACTCTACTGCAGCATTGGCTTTAATGCCAAGTGATACAGCTGTAGTTTTTTTAGATAGAATAATCCCATCTTATACAAAAACACTGTATGATAAATCGGCTGTCCATGGCGCCATTACTGATGTCCGTAAAGAATATGAAACCTATATGGTGGAAACGAACATGGAATATATGAGATGGCCTGTGGGATTTCCTATATCTAATATTGGAGATAGGGGTGATATTCCATTATCGGCCTCAGCACCACTTACATTATTAGCTGATGAATTAAATTTGGACGCCATATCTTATGGTATAGTAATGGAATCTCTTTACATGGTTGGCCATGATAAATATAATGAGTTTCATTCCAACGATATTTATCTTAAGTGGAATAAGATATTTAAATCAGTTGGAATTGAGTTATTTTTTCCGACCTCTGGATTATCAGAAGTCGCGACTTCGAAGATATCCAACGAATTCGCTATCTCCCCATATGTTAGATCATGCATGCGGGGTGATGACCTTCAACCTTGTAAAAAATGCATAAAATGTTTCCGGAAACTGACACTCGATGAGGCACTTGTTAATAACGGTGTGAGAATGGATGGTTTGCTTGATAATTTACAAAGCAGGGAAGTAATTAAAAACCTTTATTCTGTAATTAAACATGAAAATGTATACAGATACATCACGAATGAATTGATCGAAAACGACTTTACCAAAAATTTTAAAAAGAGGATAACTATTGACGGTGAAGATGTAAAGTGGATGGAAAGATGGTTCCCAGATAGCATTGTGCTAGTTCCGGAAAAATATCAAACCGCCTTTATTCAAAAAGTTAAAAAATATATAGAGGTCATGAATGATAACGATGTGGATTTTGTTAAAACTTGGGGTTTAAAGTACACAAGTAATAAAAATACACAAAAGCTGAAGGATTGGCAAGAATATCTTCAAAATAAGATCACTGACAAAACAGTTGGAAATTTCTACCAGAAATTACTAGACAGCCAAAATACGGTAAAAAATATTGAATTTTCCGAATGGATTAAGTGATGCTATTCTTCTGATGGATAGTATTCTTACAAAAATCAAATTTTTCTTGGCGGAAAAAAAACGAGAGAGAGTCATTAAAAAAATAGATAATTTTAATTGCTTTCAAAATGATAAAAATATAAAAAAAATTAAAAATCTTTTTGGCAAGAATAAAAGGGTTTTATTTAACTATTATAATTGCTTACTTGATTCTGGAAGATTGGATAGCGGCATGGATTTATTAAATGGATATTTTAAATCAGTGGGACTTGTTGGTTTTTCGACTGATATTAGTAGATTAGAATTCAGATCTATTTCAGCTACAAGGGTTGATGATTGTTATGAGGATGATCTAGTAAGTGTTATTATAACCTCCTATAATTCAGCTGGATTTATTCTGAGTTCACTTGAATCAATTGCCTCACAGTCTTATAAAAATATTGAAATTATTATAGTGGATGATGGTAGCACTGACGACACTTTGGATGTAATAGAAGAATTTAAAAATAGTCACATTGGGTCTATGATAGTTGTTATAGGGATGACAAATAATCATGGAACTTATATTGCCAAGAATATAGGAATGACCTATTCCAAGGGTAAATATATTGGATTTCATGATTCAGATGATTGGGCACATCCACAAAGGATTGAAAATCATTTAAGCGCACAGAAAACAAACAAAACTAATTTTAGTATATCCAAGTTACTAAGGGTGTCAGGTAACGGAAGATTTATATCGAAATATAAATTTCCTCTTGACAGACTAAGTATGGTCTCTCTTATTATTGATAGAGATGTATTTAATAAAGTTGGATTTTTTAGAAAAAAACGCTTTGGGTCAGATTCTGAATATTTTAAAAGAATTCAGAGGTTTGCTGGGGTGTCATTTTCAAGGATTGATAAGGTTTTAATGCTTTGTTCATCTAGAGATGGCTCATTAACAAACCATATTGACACCGGGCTGGAAAATAAAGGTGCGGTAAGAAGAAAACACTTTACAATGAGATGGACACTATGGCACGATGTTTGCGAAAGACACGGTAAAATACCATATGTTACGTTTGATGAGACTAAATATGATTATAAAGTTCTTTAGTTGGGCGAAAAACCGAATAATATCAAATAAGTCTGTTACTGGCTGGGGGAGAAAGCGGTCCGGTCTTAGGGCTACAAAAAACGCCGCAAAGTTTAATGTTAGAGTTAAATTAAAAGAAGATGGCTTTATTCGCTCAATTGGATTGGGGGACTCTATGTCTTTTTCTGAGGTTGAGGATGATCTTGGTATATATTACGATGCAACGGTAATATCAAGGCTAGAAAAACTCATCATAAAAAATGCCAAGGATAATCCAATAGTATTAGAAACGGCCAGGAAGGCGATCCAGCTCATAAAACACCACGAAGTAAGTAAGTACAATGCCGCCTTAGAAGTAACAGAAGGGCTAAAAGAAAAGCTACAAAAAAACCCAAACAATATTCTAATAATAGCCCAGACAAAGGCAGATATGTCCCTCGAATATGGGCTTGCCAATACTTTTGCCCCAAACGATATAATTACGGCCACAATAGAGGAAAACCCTAATTCAAAGATATATTTAAAGGTTCACACTGATGTATTAAATGGTCGTAAAGAGTCAGATATAGATTTATCTAGCGTGCCAAATTCCATAAAAATAATTTCCGACGATGTTAATCCCATATCACTCCTAAAGCATTTTACCAAGGTGTATACAAAGACTTCGCAGATGGGATTTGAGGCGCTACTTGTTGGTTGTGAATGTATCTGTTTTGGCGCGCCTTTTTACTCCAATTGGGGTATCACGGACGACAGAGTCAAGGTAGATAGAAGAACTAAAAAAAGAAGTTTAGAAGAGGTGTTTGCCGCTGCTTATATCCTATATCCAAAATATTACAATCCATATACAAAAAAACCATCAGACATTATTGATACTATTAATACAATTGTCAAATACAGAGATATCGAACGAAAAGCCAACGAAAAACTCTACCTTTTCGGATTTTCCAGATGGAAGCACAACTTCACCATTCCATTCCTTACAGAGTGCAAAAAAGAAAATATTCATTTTATAAATCCTATCTTCTCGGCCCACCTTGACCTTGCTTTAAAAAAAGGCTTGTCCCCACAAGATAAAATATATGTTTGGGGAAAAAAAAGTTTTTCTGATCTTGAAACTTGGGCCAAAGATAACAGCACAAATATTACTAGGGTTGAAGATGGCTTTATCCGTTCAGTTGGTCTGGGATCAGACCTTACTCGCCCCTACTCATTAGTTATTGATGATCTGGGTATCTATTTTGACCCACAGCAAGAATCAAGGTTAGAAAATATTCTTTCAAGTCATGATTTCGACTCTATGGACACTGATGTTTTGGCACACACACTAATATCAAAGATCCAAAAGTCAAAAATCTCAAAATACAATACGACACCAACAAATTCAGCCACTAACTTTCCAAAGAACAAAACAATAAAACTTGTTATTGGCCAAGTAGAAGACGATGCCTCAATTATCTATGGTGGCAATGGTATGAC
>JYMV01021584.1_pt1 | contig 26766 bp, 20 predicted proteins | sample 338911 | NCBI WGS metagenome assembly JYMV01 (sample SAMN03354496, study PRJNA234377) | hydrothermal vent metagenome | biome: Deep sea; feature: Hydrothermal plumes at the Eastern Lau Spreading Center, Western Pacific Ocean; material: Seawater | place: Tonga | collected 2009 | depth 2000 m m
CCTGGGTGTAGGCGAATTCCAGTCCGGTGATGGAGACCATCACCTCTGCGGCGGTGAGGACGGCATAGGCGAGGATCTGCCAGCCGATGGAGGGGCGTTCTCCGACATCGATCCACGACTGGGCAACCGCCACCATGGCGAAGCCTCCGACCATCACGAACAGTCCCAGGGAGATTTTTCTCACCGGAGTCAGCTTCCAGACGCTATTGATGGCGGGATAGACAAGGAACTGGAAGGTCGGGATCAGGATCAGGATCATCACCGGATTGACCGCCTGGATCTGGGACGCGAGCCAGGTCACCCCGAGCCAGTTGCGATCCATGTCCTGGGCCTGCAGCACCCAGGAGGAGCCGGTCTGATCGAAGAGCGCCCAGAACACGGCGATGAAGATGAAGATGATGCTGACCTTGAGCATCGCCTTGATGCCGACGGCGCTGAAGGTCTCCTCGAACCAGGCGGTCCCCCCCGCCGGGATGTGGACGAAGACATTTCGCCCCATCCAGAAGGCGAAGGTCGCGATCGCCATCAGGATGCCTGGTATTCCGAAGGCCAGGTGCGGCCCGTACCACTCCAGCAGCCACGGCGTCAGCATTGTCGACAGGAACGCCCCGGTGTTGATGGAGAAGTAGAACCAGCCGAACGCCTTGGTCAGCAGGTATGAGTTCTTGATACCGAACTGGTCCCCGACATGAGCAGAAACGCACGGTTTGATTCCCCCGGAGCCGATCGAGATCAGGATCAGTCCGACCCACATCGTCTGGAACGGATCGAGGGAATCGTGAATCCCCATCATGGCGAGCACGCCGTGGCCGGCGCAGTACACCATGCTCAGCGACATGATCGTGAGGTACTTGCCGAGGAAGATATCCGCGATCAGCGCCCCGAAGATGGGAGTGAAATAGACCGCCGTGGTGAAGAGGTGGTAGTTCTCCACCGCCGTCGCCCTCGCCATCGGGTCACCAGTGGCTGATCCGGGCAAGAAGAAGATGAACTGGGTCATGAAGACGACCAGTATCCCCTTCATGCCGTAGAAGCTGAATCGCTCTGCCGCTTCATTTCCGATGATGTAGGGGATCCCCTTGGGAACACCGGTCGTCAGGGGGGGCGTGCTGAGATACTTCGACGACATTCCACAACTCCTCATCAAAGCGGTGACGGGTCTGCTCCCCAGGTGCTGGCATCACTCCCGTAGCGTGGGGGCCACTTGGTCTGGGAGTGTGGCAAAGGAGCCGACAAGGTGCAACGGGCGAGGCAACGAAGTCCTTCAGCGAACCCTGGCGACGGAGATGGTTGATCCGGGGGCGAGCACGATCGAATCGAGATGGCCGGTGGTGGCATCCTCGCCGCTGCCGATGATCGCGTGCATGTGGGTATTCGAGCCGTGATGGGTCATCACTCCCTCCTGGCCCCTGGCGTAGAAGCCGACCACGCGCAACGGAGTGGTCTCACCGTGCTGTCTCCACGGCTGATCTTCCGGCGGGAGCGATGGCGTCGCGATGGGGCAGAAGCCGTTGATCACGTGCAACTCGTACCTCTTGGCGATCCCGACGATGGAGAAGGGGAACGGCTTCTCGGTGTCGATGCCGTGAGATTTTGCGGTCTCGACGATGGCATCTTCCAGCGACATGGCAGCGGGCATGGATTCCTCGACCCATCGTGAAACATACGCCAGCGTCAGCAGGGTTGCCGAGCCGTTTTTCGTCTGGTTCTGACGGGTCGTCGAGTTGACCCCGTCGGTAGTGGTCGCCACGAATACGTTGCCGTCGAAGATGGTGACTTCTCCTTCGAGCCCGGTGAGGGCACCGACAGCGATGGCATTCGGTCGTTTCAGGACCTCCTCGAAGGTGATCCTCGACTCGGTGTGACCCAGCCTGAGGGCATCGCGCATGCTCCCATGCTGCTCGACGGAAACGCCACTGCTGACACAGCCGCAGCAAGCGATACAGAGCAACATCGATCGAAATTGGTTCATGCCTGATGATCCCATCGTGAAACTGAAACAGCAGTGAGATGCAATCGAGCCTCGAAGGTGGAAGAGGCAGGAACGGAAGTCCGTCTCCCTACCGGCAGAAGAGCGCTACTTGCGTTTGATCTTGTGGACCGTCTTCTTGCGCAGGCGCGGAGAGTATTTCTTCAGGCCCGCCTTGAGCTTCTCGGGCAGGCCGCCCTTGGTGTTCACCTGGGTGCGATAGTTCAGGTCACCGGTCTCGGTGCACTGCAGCCAGACATATTCGCGGTGGAGCTTCTTGCCCTTGGCCACGGTTTTCTCGCTTCCAGAAGATCAAATCTTCGAGGTTCAAATCGAGGACAGCGGGCCATTTGAACGGATCGGCGACTGAGGGTCAAGCAGACCGAAGCAGGATCGCGGCTTCTTCTGCCGATCTATCTACTCGCCATCAAGAGGTTTGTGACCGCTCCTCCGATCTCTCCCGGTATCCTCCTCGTCCTCGGCTGGCGCCCCCCCCCCGCCCCCCACCTCTCGCGCAGGGTCGCCTTGCGAATCTTGCCCGACCCGGTCCGTGGCAACGCCTCGAGAAGATCCCATCCGTGTGGCACCTTGAATCCAGCGAGGCGCACCCGGCAGTATTCCTCGATGAGGTCGGTGTCGATCTCGACTCCCTCCATCGCGACCAGCGCGGCTCGTACCGCCTCTCCCCAGCGCTCATCGGGCACGCCGTAAACGGCGCACTCGAGCACCGCAGGATGCTCGTGGAGAACCGCCTCGACCTCCGTCGACCAAACGTTCTCCCCGCCGCTGATGATCACATCCTTGCGTCGGTCGACGATGTTGACCGAACCGGTCGCGTCGATGGTGGCGAGGTCCCCGGTCCGGAACCAGCCGTCGTCGAAAGCCTCTTCCGTCTCCTCGGGCTGCTGCCAGTAGCCGGGAAAAACGGTGGCACCGCGGGCGAGGATCTCGCCGACCTGGCGATCGTCGGTCGACACGTCGACGCCGTCATCGTCGACGACGCGCAATTCCACCGTCGGGAAAGACCAGCCGGTGCGCGATCGCATGCGCAGGTCCTCGTCGGCGGGGACAATGGGGTTCTGTCCCCCCGGCCGGCTGAGGGTCAGGTAGGGGCTGGTCTCGGTCAGTCCGTAGCTCTGGACATACTCGCAACCGAGGGTAGCGACCACCTGGCGCACCACCTCCGGGGCGATCGGCGCCCCTCCCGAGAGCATCAGGCGCAAGGAGGAGAGATCGTGCTCCCCTATCGTCGGCTCCTTGACCAGCAGGTTGAGCATCGTCGGGATCAGGTTGGTCACCGTGATGCCGTCCCTCTCGATCCGGGCGAGGAGTTCTCCGGGCTCGAAACGTTCGACGATGACGTGGGTTCCTCCTGCCGCCGCAACGCCGAAACAGGCCCAGGCATCGGCAAGATGGAACATCGGCGCGATGTGCCCCCAGCGATCGGCAACGCCGATGTCGAGGGCATCGATGGCGGCGTGGGCATGACTGACGACGTTGCGATGGGTCAGACCCACCGCCTTGGGAACTCCAGAGGTGCCGCTGGTGTAATAGAGGTGAACGATTTCATCGGGGCTCGCGGGATGGAGAGGCGCCCGCTCCGTCGTCTCCAGCGGCAGCGTCTCGGTGGCAATACTCGCCTCGACGGAGTGGTCGAGAGCGAGGGTGTCCTGGGCGCGCTGACGGGTTGCTGATGATTCGATCAGCCAGCGGGCCCCGGAATGGCGAAGAATCGCCGCCAGTTCTCGGGGTACCAGGTGCCGGTTCAGCGGCTGGAGAACAGCCCCGATGACGGCCGCAGCATGGTAGACGACGAGGTATTCGAGAGAGTTCCTGTCGAGGATCGCCAGCCTCTCCCCGGGGGCAACCCCGAGATCCGCGAGGTAGAGGGCAACGGCATCGACACGCGAGATGAGGGAGTGGTGGTCGATCTCCGTGCCCTCGCAGATCACCGCCAGGCTGTCGGCGGGTCGCTCGGAACCTCGCAGAATTTCCCCGACCGTATCCATTCTTCTCTTCCTCCCATCGACTACAGTAGTCTGCCACGGAGCCACTAAAACGGACGAGTGCAGAATCGCCAAATTGGCGCCGACCGGGCTCGCCCTGGCGATGGTCAGCGCAGATGCTCGCCGCTGGCAGCGAGTGAGCGGAAGCCCCGTGGATCCGACGAAAGGCAAGAGAGCAAGACGTGAGAACCTGGTTGCCCCTGGCGATCCTCGCCCTGCTGATCCTCCTCCTCTTCCCCCTGAGCCGGGTCGATTTCCGCCAGAAGCGGTCGATCCCCTGGGGTGGGCAGGTCGTCCTCGTCAGCCGCGACGAGGGCGCCAACGTCAGCTGGCTCCTTCTCGCCACCTTGTGTGGGACTGTCGACGACCTCCCCGCCCAGCTGGTCATCGGAGCGACCACTTTCTCCCCTGACAAGAGAAGCGGTGCGATCCTGCTCGGGGGGGGCAATCGATCGGAGAGCCGTATCGAGTTTCTTCTCGAAGGCAGCTATCAGCAGTTGCTCGAGGAACTCCACCTCTCCATCACGGCATTTCCCCTCTCCCCCGGGACCGACCTGCCCCGTCAATCGGGTTCCCCCCACCCCATCGGCCTGACTCTCATCGATGGATTCCTCAGCGACGGCGAGAAGCAGTGGCCGTTGCCAGACGCGGTGGCGAGGGGATCCGCTGCTGTCCGCTACGACAGGAGTCAGCACAAACTGTGGCGGGGGATCCCCGAAGATTTCGAGCAGCGCTGGCAAGAGATGAGCGAGGAACATCCCGGGCTGCTGATCCCCTACATCGAGGAGCGGATCGCGCTGACGACGATCGCCGGGAGGTGACGGGCAAGCCGGGGAAACCGACTCCTCAGAGAGGGATCCCGTGCTTTTCCATCCGCCGATAAAGGGTCCGCCGGGAGAACCCCAGCAGCCGACACGCCATCGACTTGTTCCCCGCACTTTCCTCGAGGGCTCTCAGGATCACCTCGCGCTCGGTCCTGTCGATGACGCTGCGGACGTCGGAGTCCCCCTCGCCATGACCGCCTTCCTGCCCGATCCCGAGGAGTTGCTGGAGATGATCGCCGCTGAGGACATCGATTCCGGTGTTCTGGAGCCGCCTCGCCATGTGGACCAGTTCCCAGGCGTTTCCGGGCCAGTCGTGAGAGAGGAGAACCGCTTGCGCGCCAGGATTCAGCTCGACTTTGTGATCGAGCGCCTCCTCGAGGAACACCTCCGCCAGCATGAGGACGTCCTCGGGGCGTTCTCGAAGGGGTGGTATCGCGATGTGCAGCCCTGCCAGCCGGTAGAAGAGGTCCTCGCGCAGCGGCGCATCCCCCGATGGAGGGGGCAACTGCGAACCGGGGTGGGCACATGCAAGCACGCGGATATCGGAAGTGAGTTCCTCATCTCCTGCAACCCGGCGATAGGTGCCACTCTGAAGAACACGCAGCAGCGCGGACTGAAGGATCCTCGGAGCCTCATCGATGGCATCGAGCAAGAGGGTACCGCCACGAGCGGTGTCGAGAAGGCCGGGACGCTCCCTGTCGGCGCCGGTGAAAGCACCGCGAGCGTGCCCGAAGAGTTCCACCTCGACCAGTTGCTCTGGAATCGAGCCGCAATGTAGAGTCACCAGGCGTCCTGAGCGCTTCGAAGCGAAGTGCAACGCCCGGGCGAGACGTTCCTTGCCTGTGCCGCTCTCCCCTTCGATCAGCACCGGAATCGTCGTTGGCGCAATTCTCTCCGCTTCTTCGAGAATTCTGATCAGTTGTGGGGATCGGGAGAGGAACCCGCTCAGTTGGAAAGTCCTGCCCTGGGAGTAGTCTGCTTGGGAAACGACGTTGCTCTCCGATTTTTTTTGCTCGTCCTTGCGTCGTTTCAACCTCGACTTTGCCACCTCACGCTCCAGGTTTCGCCTGCGGATAACCTGTCTCTCACCTTCGACGGCAATCGCCAGAAAACCACACAGGAAAGCGTAACGCTCGTTATTCTCGTCGGGAGAGTCGAGTTGTGAGAATCGAGTATCGAGATAGAGGAGCGTCGGGTTCTCACCGCTGGAGACAGGTATCACCAGAATCGATCGGCTGCGGACATCGGTCTCACGCTCCGCCTCGGTTCTGAAGCGTCGGTCCTTGCGAGTGTCGGAGAAGTAGGTGATCCCACCGTTTTTCAGTGCACGCAAGATGGCAAAGTGGGAAACACTCCGGTTGGCATCGGAAACCCGCTCCCCATCAAGCGTTGCCGACCCCCAGACCCTGTACCCTCCGTCGGCAACGGGAGAGACGAGAAGCACCCGTTCGGCACCGGAATCCCCGAGAATCCAGTCGAAGATGGAGGGGAGAAGGTCGGCAAGACGCCTGTTGCGACGCCACGCCCCACAAGCAGTCAGGATGGAATTGAAGAGTGAATCCAACTCTCTCGCCATTGCAATCCCAATCGGTGCTTACCGTCAGGGCCCTTGAGTCGAGTCCTCGACCTCGTCGGCATCTCGATCGAAACTTCGTTCCCGACCGATGATACGGGTCACCAGAGAATCGATGTAGCCGTAATCATCGGGGCGCAACAGATTGACTGGCACTCCCCGATCGATCACATCCACCGACACCACTCCAGCTACCGTCACTCCGTCTGCCACCAGTCGCAGGGGACGCTTGTTGAGATTCTCGGGGACCACCCGGATGCGGCTGGTCAGCGGCAGAACGATCGGGAATTGAAGTGAGTGAAACTGGACGGGGCGATGGGCGTAGAGCGGAGTCACCACCATCGCCTCGACATCGGGATGGACCACCGGCCCGCAAGCAGCGAGGGAGTAAGCTGTCGATCCGGCAGGGGTCGCGATGATGATTCCATCGCCGGAGTAAGCATTCAGCAACTCTTCATCGATGTAGGTGGAGAGGTGCACTGTCTGGCCGGAGTCGCGCTCGAGGACGATGTCGTTGATCGCGCAAATCTCACCCTTGTTGCCATCTTCGATGGTGAAGATCGCCTTCAGGACTGGGATTTTCTGCTCGATGCAATCTCCCTCGATCAACCGCGACACCAGTTCCGTCGCGCTCGAACGCGGGTTCATCAGGAATCCAACGCGACCATAGTTGACGCCGTAGAAGGGAACTGTCGGGAAATCGAGAGCTCGAAGAACCCCCATCAGGGCGCCGTCTCCACCCATCACAATTACGCGGTCGAAGTTGTTCGGGTCCGGTGGCTGATCCGTGTGGTTACCTCTCCAAGCGGTGGAGGCAACCCCCTGACTGGCGAGAGCTTTCTCCACTTCCGGAAGGAAACTCAGGACCTCTGCTGGGGGTTCTGGCATTGCGATCAGGATTCGCTCGATTTGCACCGACCTGCCCTCCTCTTCATCGCCCTGAACCCATCAGAACCACCAACTGACGCCTAGAACTCGATGGCCACTTCCCGGTCGGTCTTCTCGACCTTGTCCCTGAAGTACGGAATTGTGAGAGCAAGACCTTCGGTCAACTCGATCTTCGGCTGCCAGCCGAGAAGTTCCCTGGCGCGGGTGATGTCGGGCTGGCGCACCTTGGGATCGTCCTCTGGAAGATCCTCGAAGGTGATGGCGCTCTCGGAGCCGGTCGCGATGAGAACCTGCTGGGCAAACTCCCGAATCGTCATCTCGGTCGGGTTTCCGAGGTTCACCGGGCCCGTCTCATCCGATTGCAGCAGGCACCAGATTCCTTCGACCAGGTCGCTGACGTGACAGAAGGAACGGGTCTGCATTCCATCGCCGTAGATGGTCAGGGGTTCACCCCTGAGGGCCTGGCAGATGAAGTTCGGCAGCGCCCTGCCATCGTTGAGACGCATGTTGGAGCCATAGGTGTTGAAGATTCTCACGATCCGGGTATCGAGCTGGTGGCGGCGATGGTAGGCGAGGGTCATCGCTTCGGCGAACCTCTTCGCCTCGTCGTACACGCCGCGCAGGCCGACCGGATTGACGTTGCCCCAGTAGCTCTCCGGCTGGGGATGAATCAACGGGTCGCCGTAGACCTCGGATGTCGAAGCGAGAAGGAACTTCGCGTTCTTTTCCCTGGCCAGCCCGAGTGCCTTGTGAGTTCCCAGGGAGCCGACCTTGAGGGTCTGGATCGGAAATTCCTGGTAGTCGATGGGGCTCGCTGGCGAAGCGAAGTGGAGAATGGTATCGAGACGCCCGCTGACATGGACGAAACCGGTGACGTCGTGGGTCACGAATTCGAAACCAGGTTTGCCAAAGAGATGGGAAATATTACTGACGTCACCGGTGAGGAGATTATCCATCACGATGACATCGTTGCCCTTGTCGAGGAAGTAGGCCGCGAGATGGGACCCGATGAATCCGGCTCCTCCTGTGATCAGAACTCTCGGATTACTCATCGACAACTCCACCCGTTCCCATCCCGTAGTACTCGAAGCCCTCTGCTCGCATCGAATCCGGCGAGTAAATGTTCCTGCCGTCGAAGATGATCGGCTCGAGGAGCGCCTTTCGCATCCTGGGGAAGTCAGGGCGGCGAAATTCGTTCCACTCTGTCACCAGAAGAAGGGCGTTAGCGCCCGTAAGCGCATCGTACGGTGCTTCCGAGAACTCGATGCGGTCCTCGAAAATCTCCCGAGCAGTCTCGATCGCTTCCGGATCGTGGGCACGAATCCTGGCCCCACGCTCGATCAAACCCTCGACGATGTTTATCGAAGGCGCTTCCCTCATGTCATTGGTTCTCGGCTTGAAGGCGAGGCCCCAGAGTGCCAACGTCTTGCCGGTCAGGTCCTCTCCAAAGCGTGCCACGACCTTCTCGACGAGAATGTTCTTCTGCTGTTCGTTGACCAGATCGACCATTTCTAGAATTTGCAAACTGATGCCGTTCTCCCGCGCCATGCGAGAAATTGCCCTCACATCTTTCGGGAAACAGGAGCCCCCGTATCCGACTCCGGGAAAGAGGAACTTGCTGCCGATACGACTGTCTGAACCGACGCCGATACGAACCTGGGAGACATCGGCTCCGACTTTATCGCAAAGACGGGCAATCTCGTTGATGAAACTGATCTTTGTCGCAAGAAGCGCGTTCGAGACGTACTTGGTCATCTCTGCAGACGCCGGGTCCATTACCAGAATCGGCTTTCCCGTGCGAAGGAAGGGAGCGTAGAGCTCTCGCATCTTCTCGGCGACCTTGGGGTCATCGACTCCGAGGACGATGCGGTCCGGTTTCATGAAGTCATCGATCGCCGCCCCCTCCTTGAGGAATTCCGGATTGGAGACGGTTGTGACCGGAAAACGGGTCACCCCGGTGATGATCTCTGTGATTCGACGAGCGGTGCCGACGGGAACCGTTGACTTGTTGACCACGACCAGCGGGCCTGTCATCGCCTCGCCGATCTGCTGGGCGACCTTCAGTACCTGGCTGAGGTCGCAGGACCCATCCTCGGCCTGGGGTGTTCCCACCGCGATGAAGGCAAACTCCCGGCCATCGAGAGATGTCTTGAGATCGGTGCTGAAGGAAAGGCGACCCCGGGAGCTGTTCCTCTGAACAAGGTCCTTCAGGCCAGGCTCGTAGATTGGGATCTCTCCAGCGGTCAGCTTGTCGATCTTCCCTGGATCCTGGTCGACACAGATGAGGTCGTGCCCGCCGTCTGCAAGGCAGGTCCCTGTGACCAGGCCAACGTAACCTGTACCGATGACAGTGATTTTCATCCCGAATCCTCCTGGACGATGGCCGGAGACGCAGATCTGTGCTCCGCCCACATGAAAACCGATGCTGGATCCAGCATCCTGTAATTGGCTGGATTCTAGCAGAGCCCTCGGTCAGTTGGAGGAAAGCCGACGGATTTAGGAGCGGTTCCGAGTGGGCCTTCGTACAATACGACCATGAATGGCGACGGTTCTCTCGACGGCCCAGGCGACCTCGGCGAAGAGGAGCCGCAGAGTCCACCCTCTAAGGAGCAATCTCCCGCGGGGATTTCCTTCCGTGACCTCCCTCTTCCCGACCCTGTCCAGGACCAACTCGCCAACCTCGGCTTCACCCTTCCCACTCCGATCCAGGAGCAGACGATCCCCCGAATCATCGAGGGGGTCGACCTCATCGGCAAGGCAGAGACGGGCACTGGCAAGACCCTCGCATTCACCTCTCCTATCATCGGTCAGCTCGACCCGGACCGGGTCGCCGTCCAGGCGTTGGTGCTCTGCCCCACTCGCGAACTGGCACAGCAGGTGGAAGAAGTCGCCACCGCTCTGGGGGAACCTCTCGGGATCCGCTCCGCTCTCGTTGTCGGTGGCGTCCACCAGGGAAGCCAGATTCTCAAGTTGAGGCAGGGCGCCCAGGTGGTCGTCGGTACACCCGGGCGCGTCCTCGATTTTCTCGGCAGCGGCAAGATCCACCTCGGCTGGGTCGAGTTCGTGGTTCTCGATGAAGCGGACCGGATGCTCGACATGGGTTTCATCGATGACGTCCAGTCGATTCTCGAGAAGACTTCGAAAGACCGCCAGACGCTTCTCTTCTCGGCGACGATTCCACCCAAGATTCGCTCCCTCACGAAAAGATTCATGAAATCTCCCGTGACGGTATCCACCATCGCCGGCCTGGCAACGGTGCCGGAGATCCGGCAGCAGTTTGTCCGCCTCGGGGGGCACGACAAGAGTCGCTTTCTCAAGAATATCCTCGATGAGAACGAGAAAGACACCTGCATCGTCTTCTGCAACACCCGGCGGGCGGTGATCGAGCTCGATCGCGACCTGTGGGGGTTGGGATATCCTGCCGGATCGCTGCACGGCGACCATGACCAGGATCGGCGTTTCAAGGTCCTCGAGGGGTTCAAGGCGCGACAGATCACCACCCTTGTGGCCACCGATGTTGCCGCTCGCGGGCTCGACGTCGACGCGGTCACACGGGTGATCAACTACGACGTTCCCGACGAGGTCGAGACCTACGTGCACCGGATCGGTCGGACAGGCCGCGCTGGAGACAGCGGCCTGGCGATCACTCTGGTGACCCCCAAGGACCGCATGGAGTGGCAACGGATCGTCAAGCAGACCGGTTTTAGCATCGAGGAAATTCACTTCAAGGGCACCAAGGCGCCGCCCTACCGGGCTGATGATCGTCGCCGCGGTAGAGGAGGTCATGGCAAACCTGGACGGGGGCGCCAAGGGCCGGGAGGACACCAGCCGGGAGGTCGTGGCAGCCGCAACGCCTCACGGCGACGGGGAGCCGGCAATCAGCGCCGCAGGGGAGGACGCTCCGGCGGCTCGAAGTAATCTTCAACGGCGGAGCAAGGGGAGCACCGTGTGACTTCTGTGTTTCAAAAGGTCAACTGCCACACTACCATCGACCGATGCCCGACTGACTCCGCAACAGAAAGGATGCGCCATGACCGAAGAGAAGAAGCACGACGACAAGACGCCCGACGACAAGGAGCGCGAGAAGGTCGCCGAGGAGGAGATGGAGCATGTTGCGGGGGGATACGCAAAAGTAGCGATTCATGATCGATTCAAAGGCAAACCGAAGAAGCCCGATGGCGGAAACCTCGGGTAAAGTCCGGGCGATCTATCCTCCATTCAGGGAATCAGATCACCAGGGATAAGTAATTCAGACGAGGCAGAAAAGAAAAGGCCCCCCGGCCGCGGAGCGCGGTCGGAGGGCCTTTTTCAAAGTCTCGAGGGAACTCGCGACTAGTACATCCCGCCCATTCCGGGAGGGGGTCCCCCCGCCCCGGCAGTTTCCGCCTTATCGCTCGGCAGATCGCTGATGATCGCTTCGGTCGTCAGCAGCAGACCACCGATCGACGCGGCGTTCTCGAGAGCGGTACGGGCGACCTTGGTCGGATCGATGATTCCCGCCTTGTACATGTCGACGTACTCGAGGCGGAGCGCATCGAAGCCTTCTGACTTCTTGCTCGCCTTCAGACGCTCGCAGACGATCGCACCGTCGACTCCGGCGTTCTCGGCAATCTGACGGATCGGAGCATCGACCGACCTGCGGACGATATCGACCCCGATCTCCTCGTCACCCTCGAGTTCGAGAGAATCGAGGGCCAGGCTGGCGCGCAGCAAGGCGACGCCGCCGCCGGGAACGATCCCCTCCTCGACCGCCGCACGGGTCGCGTGCAGGGCATCCTCGACGCGTGCCTTCTTCTCCTTCATCTCGACCTCGGTGGCCGCCCCGACGTTGATCTGAGCAACGCCGCCAGCGAGCTTGGCGAGGCGTTCTTGAAGTTTCTCGCGGTCGTAGTCGGAGGTCGATTTCTCGATCTCGGCGCGAATCTGCTGGATCCGGGCCCGGATGTCCTTGGAGCTGCCGGCACCTTCGATGACTATCGTCAACTCCTTCTCGATGATTACCTTCTTGGCGCGACCGAGGTAAGAGATGTCGACGTTCTTCAATTCGACTCCGAGGTCCTCGAAGATCGCGCGGCCACCGGTGAGGGTCGCGATGTCCTCGAGGAGTGCCTTGCGGCGGTCACCGAAGCCCGGTGCTTTGATGGCACAGCAGGAGAATGTACCGCGCATCTTGTTGACAACCAGAGTCGCCAGCGCTTCCCCTTCGACATCCTCGGCGATCACCAGGATCGGCTTGCCCGACTGGGCGATGTTCTCGAGCAGAGGAACGAGATCCTTGATGGAACCGATCTTCTTCTCGTGGACGAGGATGTAGGGATTCTCGAGAACGCAACTCATGTCATCGACGTTGGTGACGAAATGCGGCGACAGGAAACCCTTGTCGAGTTGCATACCCTCGACCCAGTCGACGGTGGTGTTGAGGCTCTGGCCTTCTTCGACGGTGATCACGCCATCCTTGCCGACCTTCTCCATCGCGTCGGCGATGATGTTGCCGATTTCGACGTCATTGTTGGCGGCGATGCTGCCGACCTGGGCGATCTCGGTCTTGTCCTTGACCTTCTTCGCCATCTTCTTCAGCTCTCCGACCAGGCATTCGACAGCCTTCTGGATCCCGCGCTGTAGACTCACCGGGTTTGCACCGGCAGTGACGTTGCGCAGACCTTCGTTGAAGATGGCTGCTGCGAGAACGGTTGCGGTGGTGGTGCCGTCTCCGGCGTTGTCGGAGGTCTTGGAGGAGACCTCCTTCACCATCTGCGCGCCCATGTTCTCGAAGGAGTCTTCGAGCTCGATTTCCTTGGCGACGGTGACACCGTCCTTGGTGACGGTGGGTGCCCCGAAGGACTTCTCGAGCACAACATTTCGGCCTCTGGGGCCAAGTGTGACCATGACTGCTCTGGCGAGCTGCTGCACGCCGCGGCGCACGGCATCCCGTGCTTCATGGTCGAACGCGATGCGTTTCGCACCCATGGTGTGGTTTCCTTTCACTCGATCCGGCACGTATCCGAAGAGGGACCCCGCAACCGGTGATTCGTTTCATTCAGGATTCACTCTTGTTCAGTCGACGATGGCGAGGACATCGTCCTCGCTCATGATCAGGTACTCCTGGCCGTCGAGTTTGATCTCGGTGCCGGCGTAGGAAGAGAAAAGAACCCGGTCGTTCTTCTTCACCTGGAATTTTGCCCGGGAACCATCCTTGAGCAGTTTGCCGTCGCCAGTCGACACCACCTTGCCCTCACGGGGCTTTTCCTTGGCGTTGTCCGGCAAGAAGATGCCGCCCTTGGTCTTGTCCTCCGCCTCGAGTCTCTTCACGACGATCTTGTCGTTAAGGGGACGAAGCTTGACTTTCGCCATCTCAACCATCCTTTCCGCAACCTCACATCCGAGGTGCTCAACGTATTTCTTCCTCTGTGGAGCACCCTCCGCAGGGAAGGGCTCACCCGTTCAAGATTCCAGGAACAATCGCACGAGGTTTCGGATCTCGGTGCGAAACAAAATGGGTTCGATCGGTTTTGGCAAGAGGGCGTAACCCCCGGCTTCCACCACCGACCTGTGCAGTTCGACACTCACCTCGCCGCTGACGAAGAGCGCCGGCAGGAGCAGTTGGAAATTCACGCGAACCATGCGCAGCACCTCGATGCCCGAGAGATCTGGCATGTTGTAGTCGAGGACGATGAAATCAAAGGGAGCTGCACTCTCCCCCCCCACCGGAACTCTCTCCTGGCTAGCAGAGGCATCTCCGTCGTCCCCAGGCGCGAGGTTCGCAGCCCGCAGCCAGTCGAGGGCCTCGCAGCCGCTACTCGCCGGCCGCACCCGGTATCCATCATGGTTGAGGAGGGAGACCAGGCTGTCACGACATTGGGCATCGTCATCGGCAACCAGGACCCGGTATGGCTGCTTGCGCATCGCCATTCCTCCCCGCACCACGATCTCTCCGACGGCCAGACGCTCCAGCCTCCAGCCAGGTCCGGAGACGATCCGGGCCTGTGTGACTGGAGCAACGCTCATGCCGCGCTCCTGCGACCGGCCTTGGATCCCCCAACTAACCATAAATAAATAGTTTACGATTACTCTCAAGGAGCACTGCCAGTCCCCATCGGAGCTCTACCTGCCACCTTGGCAGCCTCGAGCAAGGCGCCAAGGGATGAGTCTGCCACGGTGGCAGTCTCACCCCTTCCAGGTGTGATTGACTTCCCCCCTCAAGTCGTGACCATCCGCCCGGGAAAGACGGTAACCCTGGCTAGAAAGCCGACCCGATGAATCAGGCCCCAGGCGGCAATCCGAGCCTCGCTCAGAGTTTGCGCGAAATCCTCGACAGCGAAGGGGGCGGCTCCCAGAAGCAGCTCTCCTCGCTGCTCGCCGGGGTCCGCCCCGAGGATGTCGCCGAGATCCTCGACGACCTCAGCCCCGACCAGAAGGAACGGGTCTTCTCACTCCTGGAGCCGGGAGAACAGGCGGAAGTCCTCGACGAAACCGACCAGACCTCCCGGGAAGTCCTGGTCGATCGGCTCTCCCCCGAGGAGTTGCGCACCATCCTCGAGGAGATGCCTCCTGACGAAGCGACCGACATCCTCAACGAGATGCCCCAGGCAGAGCGACGAGAAGTACTCGCAACCCTCGATCCAAAAAAAGTGGTCGAAGTCCTGAGGTTGATGCAGCACGAGCCAGAATCCGCTGGCGGCATCATGACTCTCGACTACATCGCCGTCGGTCCAGAGCAAACCTGCGGAGAAGTCCTCTCTCTGCTTCAACAGACCAGCGACACCGAGGTGGTCTACTATGTCCACGTCGTCGACGAAGGGCATCACTTTCGCGGCATCTTCTCGATACGGGAACTGATCACCGCACCGGAGTCGACACCAGTCCGTGAATTGATGGAAACCGAGTTGATCTCGGCTCTCGTCGACGACGACCAGGAAGCGGTCGCGTTGCTGGCGCGGAAGTACAACCTGAAATCGATCCCAATCGTCGATGACGCCAACCATCTCCTCGGTGTCGTAACGATCGATGACATCATCGATATCATCGCTGATGAGGCTGACGAGGACATCTACCGGATCGCTGGAACCGCAGACAGTCACCCTGCGCAGCAGCGGGTGTGGAGACGAGCCCTGGTCAGAATCCCATGGCTGCTGCTGCCGGTGATCAGCGGCTTCATCATCGCCTGGCTTCACAAGGATGAACGCACCATCGACGATTTCCTCACCAACTCGACAGAACGGCTGACGATCCTCGCCTTGTTCTCACCTCTGGTGATGGGGATCGCAGGCGGGGTAGGCACCCAGTCGGCGACGATGGTGGTGCGGGGTATCGCAACAGGAGACATCGAACTGGGGCGGACAACCCGGAGGCTGATCCAGCAGGAGATCTTGATCAGCCTGATGATCGCCGTGGCGATCGGCGGAATCGTCGCCCTGGCACTCGCCGCGATCGGCGGCAACAGCAGCGGCGCGGTGTCCATCTTTCCCGTCGCTGTCGGTCTCGGCCTTGGTACCGGGGTTCTGTTGGCAAGCCTGTGCGGGACGTTGATCCCCCTGGGTTGCGAGAAGGTGGGGCTCGACCCAGCACTTGTCGCCGGACCTTTCATCACCAGTCTCAACGACGTCGTCGCTGTAGTGATCTACCTGACCATCGCAGAGACTGTGATGCGGACCGCCGTCCCCTAGCTGTACTCGTCTTCCTCGATGGCGTAGCGGTCGAGCTTGTTGTACAGGGTCTGACGAGGAATCCCCAACTGCTTGGTAACACGGGATTTGTTGCCCCGGTTCCTGTACAGGGCGGTGACCAGGACGAGGCGCTCGACCTCGGAAACAATATCGTTGAACGAGTCTGTCGCCGGCACCCTGAGGACCAGCTCCTCGCCATCCCTTGTGAGTCCGATACCGTGAAGGCCCTCGTCCCCTGGAGAACGCAACAGCGGCAGAATCACCTTGCGAGCGATCACTCGGCGCGGACTGGTGAGGACCGCACGGGTGACAACGTTCTGCAGTTCCTGGGCATTGCCGGGCCAGTTGTACTGGTACAGTTCTCTCTGAGCGCTCTCGGAGAAGCGCTTCTGCGCCTCCTGCTCCTCGTTCGCCTTCTCGAGAAAGTGGTTCAACAGCAGCGGGACATCCTCCCGGCGATCACGCAACGGCGGCACCTCGATGGTGAAGCCGCTCAGCCGGTAATAGAGATCCTCGCGGAAAGTCTTCGCCGCGATCAGGCGAGTCAGGTCGTGGCGGGTGGAAGCGATGACGCGGACATTCACCCGAACGTTTTCCGACGAACCGATCGGTCGGATGACGCCTTCCTGCAGCGACCGGAGGAGTTTCTGCTGCATCTCGATGGGCATGTCCCCGACCTCGTCGAGGTAGATGGTGCCGCCGTCTGAGCGCTCGAAGATCCCCGGGCGGTCCTCATCGGCGCCACTGAAGGCCCCTTTTCGATATCCAAAGAGTTCGCTCTCGACCAGGTTCGGGGCGAGAGAGCCACAGGAAACCACCTCGAAGGGCATCTGGGAGCGGTTGCCGCCGAAATGCATCGCCCGGGCGAGCAGTTCCTTGCCGGTCCCTGTCTCTCCTTGGATGAGCACGCTGAGGTCGGTGTTCTTGAGCCGATCGACATCGTTGAGCACTTCCTGGACGGAGGAACTCCGGGTCAGGAAGTCGTGGTAACAGGTGACATCCTCGGAGACGAATCCCTCCACTTCGATGACGCTGCGCAATCCGCCGAGCTCGAGTTCACGATCCTCGAGAAGCCCCTCGATGCCATCGAGTTGACCTTCCAGTTCGACCACTCGATGAGAGAGGGTTGAGATGGTGAAGGAATCCCGGAGCGGCTCGAGAACCACCTCGAGAAAAGCACAGAGGAGGTCAGTTTCTTCCTGGGAGACCTTTGTTTCCCCTGGTGCGAATTCCAGCAGGAAGATACCGCGAGTCCCCAACGCCAGTGGAAATGAACAGGTGAGGAGCGGGCGTGTTGTCCCTTCAACCCCACCTGGAAGGAATTGGCAGCCGTCGTGGCCACCAATCTCGACCAGATAGTGAGTATCGATGAAGTAGTCGGGAGTATCGATCTTGCTTCGGTCTGCAGCGAACGCAGAAACGATGCTGATTTCGTGATCGGTCCCACTGCCTGGAGAGAGCTCCCGCAGGAGAAAGAAAACGCGGTCGCAACGGTGTTCCTCGATGAGGCGCAGAAGCAGGTTGTCGGCCAGAATCGAAAGACGATCCCTGGGTGCAACCTTCACCGGGTCACTCAACAGCCTCGAGACCTCTCCCTGACTCGAAGGCTCGATCGTACTCTCGCGCATCGGCATCCCCTTCCGCTGCGTTATTTTGGCTCACCATTCCCCCCTTCCGGGAGAACGATGTATTCTTCAAAGTGAAGCACTGCCTGCTCGCCACCGACCACTCCGTCCACGGACTGGACGAACGGTGTTGAAGTCATCGGCTGCAGGACAGGGAAACTTGAGGCGAGGTTGAGAATCGGCGTCGGATAAGTTCCCCCAGGCTCTTACCTGAGTGGCAAGATAGGGCAATCATGACTTTCCTGCAACGGCAGCACTGCCTCGTGGTCGCTGGAGCGCTGGTTCTGGCCCTCTACTCGCCGATATCGACTCTTCCGCTAATTTTCTCCTGCCCTGACGAACCGACCCCGGAGGCGATTCAGGTGGCGATCGAGGGGCTCGGAGCGGACCGCTGGGCAAGGCGGGAGGAGGCGAGCCAGCAACTCTTGGGCTGGGGTGAAATCGTGATCGATGCCCTCGAGGGTGCCGCTTCTCATCCCGATCCTGAAGTACGAAGCCGTGCCCGCTGGTTGCTGTCGGTGATCGCGCCTCCCATCTACCAGGTCGATCTCCTCTGCCTCTCTCCCCCTGCCGGGGTCAACGATCCCTTCGCTCCTCTCGCTGAACGGGAGTGGTTGACCCTGACCCTGGAGAACCGCGCCGAGGGTCAAGGTGTCACAACCCTTCCCGGCGGCACCGGTCGCCGCCTCGGGGTTGTGGTGACCGGAGATGAGGCACCCTTTGGTGTCGAGGTGGTTTTCTTCAGCGCTCAGAGATCGAGCAGCGTCAGCCGCGCACTCGATCCTGAAATCCCGACGCTCATCGTCGAGGACGAGGAGATCACCATCGAGGACGCCAATGGAAAGACCCGGATCGAGACTCGCCCTGGAATCTGGATCGGCCTGCTGTCGGTGAGAAAAGGTAAACGACGTGAGCCCCAGGAGGAGTCTGTTGTCGAACGGGTCCGTCGACGGGTCCTCGACAGCCTCTCCAGCGGTCGACCACCTTCTCGAGGCCTCCTCATCATCGCCGGCAGTTGGGGACTTCTCGATGCTCTCCCCGATGGTGAGAGTATTCCCGAGGCACGCCTCGACTTGCTCGCAGCGCGACTGCGGGGAGGCGACTTCGAGGTGCTCGAAATCCTCGAAGAGAGCCTGGGCAAACACCTCGATGGCAGTGAGCCGATCGAGAGGGAAAGTTTCGACCGCTTGCCGGCGCTCCTCACCCGTTGGGGCTCCCCCACCGGAACCAAGCTTCTGCTGCGTCATTTTCCCGATTTCTCCTACTGGCAGCAGCATCTCGGGTATGCGGCCCTCGCCAAGCAACTGGAGAATTCCTCCTTCGTCGGGGAGTGGGGACGACAGATCCTCGAAGCCCTCCTCGATTCCCAGAGCCTCACCAGTCTGCAATGGACCGACGCCCGCCTCGCATCTCTCGTGGAAGAACTCGAGCGCCGTCTCCCTGTCGACCAGTTTCAGGAGGCGCTCCTGCCTCGACTGGTCGAGGCACTCGATGTCGACAGTTCCCAGTCCCACGGACGGGTCCGGGTCATCAATCGCGTCCTCCTCGCCAGCGATCGAAGATCCCCCATGAAAACGAGCCTGTGGATCGCACCGGTGAGGGATCTGGTGCGCACCCTTCACGCCGAGGAAGCATTCGGGGTCATCATCGACTCCTGGCAACGACAGCAGGTCGGCGAGGAGGAGTGGCAGGCCAGCGTCCAGGCCCTCGCCTCCGCCCTCCTCATCAAGGACACCAACGTTCTCTATCGTGCCCGCCGACTTTCGGAGCGACTCCTGTCGTGCCCCCAACTCGCCCCCCCCCAACGACGACTCCTCCTCGGTGGCATTCTCGGCCTCCTCGAGAGTTCCCCCAACCCTCAGAGAGCATCCCTGGATCTGATACTTTCGAAATATATCGGTCCTGTCGATGAAACCACTCCCCGTGAACTGCGCCTCCTCCAGGAGAAGCCGTGGGAGAAGCGGATCGCCCTGTGGAAGGAGGCGATCGCTCAGCGCCCCGAGGAGGAACTGTGGCAGGAACCGGAATCGGCATCGAGGAAGGTGCGCCTGACGGTCGTCGATTTGAGGATCGATGATGAGAAACACACCTCCAGGTTGATCAGAATCGCCCAGAAAGAGCTCCAGATCGGGGTTCCCGTCGTCGCCGTCGGCGCCGACGGAGGCGATGAGAGCCTCCTCCTCGAGGAGATCCAGTACGGGGCACTCCCTTCAGCCCTTCGTCTTTCCCGAGCCGCCCTCCTCTACGTCGGCCGTCCACATCTCCAGCGATTGCGTCCGCGCTGGCGCAGCTGGTCCCAACGTCTCACATCCGAGACTCTCGGGGCGGCATCGGTCGCCTCTTCTCGTACCATCCGTTTCGAATCGCTTCTTCTTCTCGATGGCGATATCGGGAGTGAAGAGATGCCACCTCCACTCGCCGATGGGGCAGCCGGTTGGGATCAACTCCAGGCGAGATTGATCGCAAAGCTCGCCGAATTATCCATTTCCGAACGCAAGGCTCACCTCGAGATCATCACCCGCCTCCGAATCAAACTGGCACTCGAACAATTGCGCGAACTCTACGACAAGGCACCGACGTTACCCCTCGCCCGAGCTCTTCTCTCCCTTGGTGACGATCGCGGTCGAGCCAAGCTCCTGAAATCTCTCGATACGCTCGAGAGGAACGCATCGCGAGATGCGATCACTGTTCTCGAGGAACTGGTTCGAATCGGCGACCGCGACGCGATCGAAAAACTGATCGGCTGGCTCGAGTCTCCACCTCGAGCCCTCAGGGTGCAGCTGCCGATTCTCCTGCGCTCCCTCGAACTGGTCCTGACCCATCGAACCCAGACGGGAGACATCGAGGAGGCGAAACTCCTCGGAGTGCTGGTCGGCCTCCTCGATCAGGACCGACTGATCGGAACGGTCGTTCCCCTGCTGCGGAGAATGACCGGCCAGGACCACGGCTATTACGACACCCTCAGCATCACCGACGTCGAGGAGCGACGCAGCGCCCAGACGGAAGTGGTGGGGCTCTGGCGCGACTGGTGGGGGAAGCAGGGGTCCGCCCCAGGGACCTCAGAACGGCGCTAACAAAGTATTTACAAATAGTTGCCGCTATCGCTCAAGAGAACCGCCCTTTCTCCCGATATCAAACGTGGAGTCAGGCGCGTCGACGTTCATCGCACCGGGAAATCCTGACTTCTGGGAGTCGTCCTTCGACCCGCCGCTGCTGGCGATCGAGATCGACCTCACCGTGGAGAAATGGAGCCAGAATAATGAGTTCACGTGAAGTCGGCCTCGAATCCTATTTCGTCGACATCAACCGATACCCCCTGTTGACCGCTCATGAAGAACGCGAACTCTCCTTCGAGGTTCGCAAGGGCGACCCCGAAGCTCGCGACAAGATGGCGAGGTCGAATCTGCGCCTCGTCGTCAGCATCGCCAAGCACTATGTCGAGCGCGGCCTGCCACTCCTCGATCTCATCGAGGAAGGAAATGTCGGGCTCCTCAAGGCGGTCGAACGCTTCGACCCCGCCGCCGAATGCCGCTTCAGCACCTACGCCACCTGGTGGATCAAGCAATCGATCAAGCGGGCCCTGATCGACACCGTGAAATCGGTGCGCATTCCCTCTTACATGGTCGAAACCATCTCGAAATGGAAAAAGTGCGCCGGCGCACTCGCCATCGAGCTCGGTCGTCCACCCCTCTTTCACGAGATCGCCGAGGCGATGGAGATTCCTCTCGAGAATACCAAGATCATCCAGAGTGCCCTCCATGTCGCCGATTCGGCAAGCCAGACAATTTCCATCGAAAACAGCTGGACCATCTCCGACATCATCGAGGATTCCAGTCAGCATCAACCTCACGACCTCCTCGAGCAGAAGGTCGAGCAGGAGACGATGAAGGAGCTCCTCTCCTACCTCGATGAGCGCGAGGCGAAGATCATCCGGATGCGCTACGGGCTCGACAATGGCGAGCCGATGACCCTCAAGGAGATCGGGGAGCGCGTCAACCTCTCGAGAGAGCGCGTGAGGCAGATCGAGAACGAGGCCCTCAAGCGCCTGCATTCGATCCTCACCCAGGCCCCGTCCGAGGAAGAGGACGTCGAGGAGGCGGTGAGCTAGTCCCAGCCGCCGCCTGAGACCGACAGCCCCCTCGCTCCGATCCTCGACCTCCACAGCCGTCCTGCCCTTCCGTGTCCCCTCTCTTTCGCTAGAATCGCCGCTTCCCCCCTCCCCCATCGGGGCGAGACCGAAATGCGAGGCGAGATGGAAGAGTTGCGAAAAAAACTGCGGAAAAAGGTGCGTGAGGTTTCTGACTTCCCGAAGGAGGGAATCTCCTTCAAGGACATCACCCCACTTCTCAAGGACCCGGATGCCTTCGAAGCGTCGATCGAGGGTCTCGCCCGGATCGTCGGTGAGGTAGATATCGACATCATTGCAGCACCGGAGGCGAGGGGCTTCATCTTTGGCATCTCTCTCGCCAGGAAACTGGGCATCGGTTTCGTCCCGATCCGCAAGCCGGGAAAACTTCCCCACGACACCGCCTCGGTCTCTTACGACCTCGAGTACGGCTCCGACACCATCGAGATTCATGTCGATGCCGTCGAAGCAGGAGAGAAGGTCTTGCTGGTGGACGACGTGCTGGCGACTGGTGGCACGATGAAGGCGTGTGTCGACCTCATCGAAAAGCTCGCTGGCGAGGTTGTCGGATGTGCCTTCTTGATGGAACTCTGTTTCCTCGGTGGCAGAAACCGCCTTCCAGAGGGCAAGATCTTCTCGCTCCTCGAGGAGACCAGTTGAGAAAATCGATCGCCACTCGCATCGCCAACGTCGCTGCCGATGAAGCAAGGCGAGCCCGCTTGGGGCTGAGAAAAAAGGGGCTGCCGCCCCTTTACTATCTCTCTTACACCATTCGCGATCTCGATATCTTCGAGGTCGAAGCCCGCTTCGGATCCCTCTACCGAAGGGAACGAATCAAGCGACGCAACTGCCTCGCCGATACGCGGGTGGGGAATCACCGCTACGACCATGTCACCGACGGCGGAATCTACGACTACGGCAAGGATGCCGAGTCCTTCGAGCATCTCGAACTGCCCCTGTCCAACCAGGAGGACGCCCTCAGGATCAGCCTCTGGAGGCTGACCGATGCCCGATACCGCGAGGCGGAAGACGCGTTCCTGCGCAGGAAATCGACCGAACTCACCTATCTCGATGAGCATCCCCATCTCCACGCACTGGAGAAAAAGGACCCCATCATCGACACCCGCTGGGGCTCCCTCCCTCCCATCGACGAGGACCGCTGGGAAAGCTACGTTCGCAGAGCGAGTGCCACCGTCAGGAGGCACCCCCTGATCTGTAACAGCCACGTCGCCCTCAGCGTCAGGAATCTCAGCATCATCTACGTGAACACCGATGGCTCGATCGTTTTCGATCGGCTCTCTTACTGGGGACTGGAGTGCTATCTCTGGCTGCTGTCAAAAAAAGGTGACGGCATTCCGTGGACCATCTCCCACTTCTGCTGCGATCCCGAGGAACTCCCCTCCCTCCGGCGCTTTCAGAGGGAGATCAGCGACAAGGCGGTCCTTCTCGAGAAGATCGCCGCTTCGCCGGTGCTCCACTCCTATTCCGGTCCGGTCCTTCTCGATCCGGTACCCGCAGGCCTCCTCATTCACGAGGCGATCGGTCACCGGTTGGAGGGAAATCGCCTCCTGGCAAGCGGCGAGGGACGCACATTCAAGGATGCGGTGGGGCGAATCGTCCTCCCCGAGCATCTCACTCTCCATGATGATCCGCGTCTGCGCCACTTCGACGGCAAGAGCCTGGTGGGGCACTACCGCTACGACGACGAGGGCTCGGAGGCGCAAGATGCGCGACTGATCGAGGAGGGTAAACTCACCGGCTTCCTCACCGGTCGAACTCCAATCACTCGCCGCCACGAGTCCAATGGTCACGGCCGTTCACGCAGGCAGCAGCGAGCGATGAGTCGGATGGGCGTGACGATCCTGGAGAGCTCCAAAGCGCAAACAGATCAGCAACTCAAGGAGATGCTGGTCGATCAGGTACGTATCCAGGGCCTCCCCTTCGGGATCAGGATCCGGCATGCAGCTGGGGGAGAGACCTCCACCGATGCCTACAACTTCCAGGCCTTTCTCGGCGAGATCAACCTGGCCTCCAGGGTGTTCCCCGATGGCAGTGAGGACCTGGTTCGGGGGGTGAATTTCGTCGGTACTCCGCTGAACGCTGTGCGGGGAATCCTCGGAGCGGGTGAAAAACTTGAAGTGGACAACGGCTGGTGTGGGGCGGAATCGGGTTTCATTCCAGTCTCGACGATCAGCCCATCGCTTCTCGTTCGCCACCTCGAGTTGCAGAGCAAGTCGGAGAGTACCTACGCTCAGTACTGTTATCCGATGCCAGCGAGGGACGATTCCCCGTGATCTAGTGCAACTGACCGCGGATGTCGGGGAGCAGCACTGCGACAGCCTGGGTCATCAGCGCCCGATTCGACCCTTCCCCCACCCGGGTGACGAAAAGATCGTTGTGATGTCGACTGAGGCCGAATTCATCCAGGGCAGCAATCCCCCCACAGATCTCCATCGCCTCTATGAGCAGGTGGGAAGCGACCCTCGAACAATCGATCTTCACCTTTACCGCCTGTTCCCGCTCCATCGTCGAGGCATCGTAGCGCCGGACCTGCTGGATGAGCCAGGTAAGGTTTCTCTCGAGGGCGATATCCAACTCGAGGACCACATCCTGAACCCTCTGGAAGCGTGCGATGGGGCCGCCAAACTGCTCCCGTTCCTGGACATACCCGCAAACACGATCGAGAGCGAAAGCGATCGATGCCAGGGCCAGACCGGCGATGAAGAGACGTCCACCGTTGAGGGTTCCTACCATCACCTTGAAGCCTTCGTTCAGTTCCCCGAGGATTTCATCGGAACTGGTTTCGACTCCATCGAGGGTTACCGATCCAGTCGATGACATCTTCCAGACGGTCTTCCCCGCCATCTCCTGGTAATGAACGCCCTCTCGATCCTTCGGGACGATGAAGCATGTGCTTCTGTGGCCGTTTCGACCCTTCGGATCGGTGAGTGCATGGACGATGACATGGCTCGCCCAGCGAGCGTTCGTCGACCAGCATTTTTCTCCACGGAGCACCCACCGATCTCCCTGGCGAGTTGCGATCACCTCCGGGTTCGCAGCGTCGGAGCCGCGCCCCGGCTCGGAAAGACCGAATGCGAACATCCGCTTGCCGGAGGCGAGGTCGGGAAGGTGGGCGTTCTTCTGCTCCTCGCTGCCGGCGAGGAGCAACGGATTCACCCCGAGAGAGACCGCCGCGCCCGGAGTGATGGCGATCGAATGGCTCTGATAGCCGAGGGCCAACCCCGAGAGCACCACTTCGGTGAGGCCACCACCCTGGCCACCGAACTCCTCCGGTACGGGGAGCCCGAAGATCCCCATCTGCCCCAGCTGGGCGATGACATCATCGGAGACCAACTCTCCCGAACGTTCCCAGCCGAGGAGTTGCGGCGCGATCTGTTCGTCGGCGTAATCAGCGACAACTCGGTAGAACTCGAATCTCTCCCCATCGATCAACTGCTTGAGGTAGTGGTCCATCCGTCTCTTGGTCAAGACGCTCCTCTCCGGTCCCCAGACAGGGGCATGAGAATCTATCACCGGAGCATGAACCACTCAAGGAACGCAACACTCCGATTCGTCTGAAGTTGCATTCCACTCGCCTGGTCGCTCCCTGGGCGTGTTATCCTGATAGGCGGCTCTGAAAACTCAACGACATCAGTGGCGGTCTCGGATTTTTATCCGGGACTCCTCTTGTGTTGGCTCTTGCTCTTCTCGGGGAGCGGGGAAAAGGAGGACTCGTGCGCCATCTCAACCTGCCGTGCCTGCTTGCAGTTCTTCTGGTCAGCCAGGAAATCTCGGCGCAACCCTGTCCTGCCGCGTTGACCGCCGCCGCTTCCCACTCCCTGGGATCCGTGGAACTCACCTGGACAGCACCCATCGCTGGCACTCCCATCGACGAGTACCAGCTGTTGCGCAACGGCGAGACCATCGCGATTCTCGATTCCACCGCCACCGGGTACATCGATGACGGTACCAGCCTCGAGGCGGGGAGGCACCACATCCTCGACTATCATCTGATAACGGTCGTCCCATCGACAGGAACCCCCTGCACTTCGATCAGGGTGAGAACCTTCCTATCCACCGGTGATGTGCGCCTCTTCGATGACTTCAACAGCTACGCCGATGATGCTCAGCTCATCCTCGAGGGGTGGGCCATTCGCGATGAGAACCTGCCGCTGGAAAACTCCACCTGGACCGTCAGCAATCCCCTGGGAAGGGTCAATCCGCCCCGTTTCGATGGCACCCCGACCGCTGGCGGGTTCATCATCTCCGACAGTGACTTCGGCGGGGCGACCACCCCGAATCCCCTCGGTAGCGGCATGTCTCACGACCTCTGGTCCCCTACCATCGACTGCACAGGAATGAGCCAGGTTCACATGCACGCCGCGGTCAGTGCTGTCCTCAACAACAACGGCCAGGCGGTCTTCGACGTCGACGTTTCCGTCGACGGCGGCTCCAGCTGGACCAACCTCTTCCGGCGAGTGGCCCCGTTCCGTACCGTCGGCCCACCGGTGGTCACCGTCGATAACGCCGATGGCTTCTTCGGAGCTCTCCACGTCGATCTCACCGAGCAGGCGGCAGGGCAGCCGCAGGTTCGCGTCCGGTTCCGCCATTTCGAGCCGAACTGGGACTGGTGGATCGCCGTCGACGATTTTCTACTCGATGACGTCGATGCCGAAGCGGGCGGCAGCGAGGTTCTGCTGGCAAACGAGGACTTCTCTGGGGGAATCCCCCCGGAGTGGACGGTTCAGGCGACCAACGCCGGCACTTTCAACACCTGGAACTCCGATGACCCCTGTCAGCGATCCATCGTCAATTTCAACGGCGGCGTCTTCCCCTACCTCGCGGGTCAGGGAGTCCATCGCCTCGGCGATGCCTTCGCCATCATCGATTCTGACTGCAACCCGGACCCCACTGAGAACGAACGCCTCGTCACCCCGGTCGTCGACTGCAGCGCCCAGACCCGGGTCTTCCTGCACTTCAGTTCCGAGTTTCTCTCCTACTTCAGCGACATTCCATCGGTGCTGATCAGTCTCGACGGCGGCGACACCTGGGAACCGGAACCGATTTTCGTTTTGACCGGCGATGCCCTCTT
>JYMV01019290.1_pt1 | contig 26749 bp, 25 predicted proteins | sample 338911 | NCBI WGS metagenome assembly JYMV01 (sample SAMN03354496, study PRJNA234377) | hydrothermal vent metagenome | biome: Deep sea; feature: Hydrothermal plumes at the Eastern Lau Spreading Center, Western Pacific Ocean; material: Seawater | place: Tonga | collected 2009 | depth 2000 m m
CCAACCGGTCAGAGACCAACTGGAGCCACACTTGATCCATGGCCGCCTGCCAACTAATTGTGACAATACAGTTCAAATTACGGAGAATGAGCAGTATAATTAGGATAGGCCAATGTATACAGCTCGTAAAGCAGCCGCACACCGCCAGCGCCGCCTGATCCTTGATGATGATGGAGATTTGGTTTATGATAAACGAACTCAGGATGGCCCAGAATCATTTTGCCAACTTCGTTTGAAGGATTGCCTAGAGGCTTCGGTTGATAGCATCGTTTGGTGTGTTATCTGGGGCATAACTCAGGGAAGTCCAGGGTCTGTACGCTACTGGCAAACTCAAATGAGAGATATACCTTTCCAACCTAATATGCCGGATCCAACGCCAGTAATAATTGAGTTCTGTCAGCAACATAAAATCGAAATTTTTGGTTCCATTCGCATGAACGATTGCCACGATGCCTACGGCATGCCGTTTGACAAATTGGTCTATCCATTAAAGGTGGAATATCCGGGAATTCTTATTGGGGATGGCAGTCAGCGAGGGACGGTAGAAAGTGGGCTAGAGGCTGCTATGTGGTCGGGGCTGGATTTTACAAGACCGAGTACGGGAGGATAGACTCTGGTGGATTAAGCACACTGCAACTGCCTACGATTTGGATGGTGTCGATCTTAACTTTTTTCGAATGCCCTGGCTCTTTAAAATCGGTCAAGAATCTACTCATCTAATGACAGATTTGATTCGTCAAGCGCGGCAGTGCATAGATGGAATCAGTCAGCAACGGGAACGACCAATTTTGTTAGGTGTCCGGGTTCCCGGCACAGTTGAAACCTGTCTACGAATTGGACTTGATATTGAAACTTGGCTCAAAGAGGACCTAATCGATCGACTACTCACTGGTGGTGGATACGTCGCTTTTTCAACCCCAGCAGAAGAACTAGTCAATCTAGGTCATCGCTACGAAGTACCCGTTTATCCTTGTATCAACTGCCCTGGAGCTTACAGTCTGGGCAATGAGTTTGGTATTGAAGCATTACGAGGTGCCGCTTCCAATATGTGGTGGTCGGGTGCCGATGGTCTATACTTATGGAATTATCATTATTTGCCGACGCCGCACATCACCTACGGGCAACCGTTTCCGAGTGAGTATCGCCATTTATTGGACATTGCCGAACCAAAGAAACTACAGTATCTGGATAAGGTTTTCGCCGTCAATACACAAATTTGGGAACAGTATGCGCGTGCCAGTGCTCGGTGTCCGTTACCTGTTGTATTAAATGGAGAGCAACACCAGATCCAGATCCGAATTGGTGATGATGTTCCTTCAGCCGCAGGAAGTGAGAGATTACAAGATATAACGCTGAAACTTAAGCTGACAGGATTGAATGCGAACGATTTATATCATATCATTTTTAATGGCATGAACATTAATGCCAGAGGCATTCAGTTGAAAAATTGTGAATGGGTTAATCAAAAACTTAACCCAAACATAATTAAACATGGAAATAACGAATTAAAGATTGCGGTGATTCAACATGACACAAGAAGCTCTCCAGTTTTGGAAGAAGTGATGTTGCATGTTCGCTACAACTGATAACCTCGTTATACCAAAGTTAGCTAAAATTTCTTATTCAGATGATATCATAATAAAATAGGAGGAACATATAATGCCGCAGGATGAAGCAGAGATCGCGCAACTAGATTTAGCCGAACTGAAAGAGACAACGCTTGATCAATGGCTCAACGTTTATCGGCAAATGCTGAAGATCCGCCTCTTTGAGGAAAAAACTAATGAACTGTATACCAGCGCTAAAATGCCTGGTTTAGCACATTTGTATATCGGTGAAGAAGCCATCGCAGTCGGTGTCTGTGAGGCGTTACGTCAGGACGATTACATCACCAGCACGCATCGTGGTCATGGCCACTGTTTAGCCAAAGGCGCGAAATTGGATATGATGTTCTCTGAACTGCTGGGAAAAGTCGACGGATACTGTCGTGGTAAAGGAGGATCAATGCATATTGCTGATCAAGATACAGGAAATCTGGGTGCTAACGGTATTGTTGGTGGTAGTGTCGGCATCGCCACGGGAGCGGCACTGTCGATTAAAATGCGTGATACTAACCAAGTAGCTGTTTGCTTTTTCGGTGATGGTGCGCTTGGGCAAGGCTTATTTTATGAGTCGATGAACATGGCTCAGTTATGGCAGTTGCCTGTGATTTACGTTTGCGAGAACAACCTCTATGGCGAATACACTCCAACTTCAAAATCCACCTCCGGAAACCGTCTGGCCAGGGCAGAAGCATTCGGTATGCATAATGTTGAGATCGATGGTCAGGACGTTCGCCTTGTTTATCAAACCGCACAACGATTAGTTGAACGTGCCCGTGCTGGCGAGGGGCCCGCTTTTCTCCTCTGCCGTACCTACCGTTTTCGAGGCCATCATGTAGGAGATATAGATCGTCCTTATCGGTCACGTGAAGAAGAAAACAAGTGGCAAACAGAAAATGACCCTCTACAAATCTTATCCGATTGGTTAATCACCGACAAGATGGCCGAGGAGAGTTTATTTAGTCAGATTGAGGACGAAGTTCGTTCTGACGTTGAAGCAGCAGTTACTTTTGCTCTCAACGCATCTTATCCAGACGAAATGGAGGTGGATGCACATGTCTACGCTTGAAAACAGTCGCGAGATCACTTTTGGTGAAGCGATAAAAGAAGCTCTGATAGAAGAGATGCATCGTGATTCTCACGTTTTTATAATCGGTGAGGATGTAGCTGAAGCGGGTACGGTCTTCAAGGTTCTTACTGGTTTACTGGATGAATTCGGACCGGATCGTGTGATTGACTCACCTATATCAGAGGCAGGTATTACTGGTATTGGGGTTGGTGCCGCTATAACAGGAATGCGTCCAGTAGTTGATATCATGTTCGGAGACTTCACCACCTTGGCCATGGATCAGATGGTTAATCAAGCTGCCAAAACTCATTATATGTCTGGTGGGAAATTACGGGTTCCGATAGTGATCAGGACAACCATGGGGGCAGGACGCCGTTCCGCTGCGCAGCATTCACAGTCGCTACATGCTTGGTATAGTCACATACCTGGTCTTAAGGTCGCCATACCATCAACGCCATATGATGCCAAAGGCTTAATGAAAACAGCTATTCGAGAAGATAATCCGGTAGTTATCGTCGAAGACAAAATGATGTATAGTCTTAAAGGAATTGTCCCAGATGAAGAGTACACTATCCCTCTGGGAGTAGCCGATGTCAAGCAGGTTGGAGAAGATATTACACTTGTAGCCACCAGTCAGATGGTTCACTTGGCTTTGGAAGCGAGCCAGAAATTAGCTGAATTAGATATTAGTGCCGAAGTGGTTGATCCACGCACAACTTCCCCTTTGGACAAACAGACTTTAATTGAATCCGTCAAGAAAACCAGCCGGGCTATTGTTATTGATCAAGGGTATCAGCGCTATGGCATCACTGGGGAAATTGCTTCTGTAATAGCCGATGGTGCTTTTTATTATTTGGACGCTCCTGTCAAGCGAATAGGTGCTATGAATGTACCCATTCCATTTTCACCTGTTCTGGAAGATTTAACCATCCCAAGTGTCCCCGATATAGTTGAGATGGCCAAAACGCTGTGCGGGCGATACTGATTCCCTAAACTGAATCAAATTTAGATGGCTGCCATCAGATCGGGCAATAGAGTTACTTGAAAGTAGGCCGGAGTGCAGCTAGCTTTCGCCGGCGTTCCTGATTGGTTTCCCTTGTGTGTTATGGAAACCCAATCTACAAATCAACGATGATATCACTTCGGTTGTCAACGGATCATTATGGGAAAAACTCTTTGCTTCACCCTCTCAGTTTTTGTACTGTAGGAACGAAGCCTGAAAGGAATATTTATTGATCATAGACCTTGATAAGCAAGAAGGAGTTAACCGGCTATGAAATGGAATGCTTGGTTGGGATTTGGATTATTTATTGTTGTTGTATTACTACTCAACTCGATACTTTATTACATGGTTAGGAAAATAATGCAAATTGCTCAATCGTTGTTTTAATGGTTCTAGTTTACCTGCTTATTTGATCAATAACGGTTGCCGGTTAGTTAGAAAAGGATTTGTATTGATGAGATTTACATACCTAGGTTTAGTGGTTGTACTGGTATTTGTCCTTGTTGGATGCAATTCAGATACAAAGAATTCTGACATTTTATGGTTTGAAGAAGCGACTAGTTTTCTTGAAGGATTAGCGCTGGTGAAAGTAGACGGCAAATATGGATACCTTGCCGCCGATGGAAAATATATAATAGAACCTCGTTTTGAGGATGCCTCTCCCTTTGCTGAAGGCTTAGCTGGTGTGAAGGTAAAAAATAAATGGGGGTTCATCGATAAAACCGGGAAGATCGTTATTACGCCTGGACATGATCGGGTATTTTCTTTTGCCGAGGGTTCAGCCTGTGTCAGTGTGGGTGGAAAGTGGGGATTCATTGACAAAACCGGAAAGATGATAATCCAACCTCAGTTTGATAATGCGTTTCCTTTCTCGGAAAACTTGGCCCCGATAACGGTTGGAAATTGGCAAACGGGCAAATGGGGATTTATTGACGAGACTGGAAAGCACGTGGTTCAACCTCAATACGATGACGCTTCCCCCTTTTCAGATGGCTTAGCCTGTGTCAGAATCGGAGATTGGCAAACTGGTAAAAGTGGGTATATAGATGCAAAAGGAAAAATGGTGATTCAACCTCAGTTTGAGTTTGGGTTTGCCTTCACTGACGGTTTTGCCAAGATCCGATCAGAAGGAAAATATGGATTTATCAATAAAACTGGAGAGATAATCATCCCCCCTCAATTTGATAGTACCGGTGCATTTGAAGAAGGATACACCAGTATAGAAAAGAATGGAAAATATGGATTTATCGATCAAACGGGAGCGGTAATCATTCAAACCCAGTTTGATGAAGTGAGTTCATTTCAGGAAGGGCTAGCCGGTGTGATGTCAAAGGGCAGATGGGGGTTTATCAACACCAACGGTGAAATGATTATTAAACCGAAGTTCGATTGGGTTGGAGCATTCCGACAAGGTATAGCAAACGTAAAGTCAAAAGACAAATGCGGATTTATCAACACCAACGGTAAAATGATTATTAAACCCCGATTTGATGAAGTGCTTGGATTTTCCTGTATAGGGCTGGCAGCAGTAAAAGTCAGTAATAAATGGGCGTATATCAATAAAGATGGGGAGTTTTTGAAACGTTCCAAATAGTGATAATTTTGATTGCAATCATCAGACTTAGGTTGGAAATTTGGGGAATTTGTGGTCTGCGAACAAAAACTGGTTTGAACCATAATGATCTTAGTGGCTTACAAGGGGTAAAAAAATGGAAGCAAATTTAAGAGATAATCGGTCTGAAAGTTCTGGATGGCTGACATCTCAACAGGTTGAGCAGTTCAAAGATGATGGATTATTAATTATCCGTGGTCTTTTGCCTTCTGGAGCAATGCAACCATTAATTGATGAAATGACGCAGAAAGTAGATATGGCAATAGACGAAGCGGTCAAATTGGGATTGCTGGATCGAAAATTTGAAGATGCGTCTTTTTCAACTCGCTTAGCGCTCGCGGAGGATGCGGGTTCGGATCATGGTTGGTTGTGGCAGAGTTATTTTCGCGATCAGAAGCCCAGATCGAATGGTATGTTTATCCTCAGAAGCTTTCCGATTCTGCTGAACACCGTAGAATCGCTAATCGGGCCTGAAATTTTGGCGCATCCGCAATTTAATATCCGTGCTAAGATGCCTGACCAGCAGATCACCGTTATTCCTTGGCATCAAGACTTGGCTTATTTAGTGCCAGAAGAAGCTGGAGAGACACTGGTTGTGAACCTTTGGATTCCACTGGTTACAGCCCATGCTAAAAACGGGTGCATGCAGTTGCTACGTGGGTCACATCATTTGGGACTACTGCCGCATGACTATCGAGATCAAACGCCAGGCCACACAGGATCAAAAGGAATTGTCGAAACAGATCTCCCTGATTACGAAATTGTGACGGCTGAATTGGATATTGGGGATGTTTTGGCAACCACAGAACGACTTATTCACCGAGGGATACCTAATAGATCGAAGAATACCGTCAGGTGGAGTGTAGATACACGCTACAGCCAGATTGGTCTACCAACAGGCCGGGAGAATGTACCTGGCTTCGTGGCGCGAAGTCATAACCGACCTGAAAGTGTCGCAAAAACTTATCGCGACTGGAATCGATTATTTTTATGATGTCCGCACGGTTACCTAATAGATCAAATGTTTAACGTCTATGATCTTGCAGTTTTGATTCGTAGAATTTATTCGAACAATAAAATACGGAGATAAAGGCTAATGAATGAAGATGAAAAGTATCTCTTTGATTTGATGGGTTATGTGATCATTCCAGATGCCCTGACTGACACAGAGGTCAAAACATGCAATCAGGCAATTGATCATCATACTGAGCTGTTGCGGGAAAGGCAAGATTCACTAGCAGGTGGTTCAGAAGCATTAGCCGGAACGTCCCACCGCAAGGATATAGGAGGGATGTTATCTTGGGATCGTCCTTGGTGTGAACTTTTTCGGCAGTTATTGGTTCATCCTAAAGTTTCGCCGTATCTGGACGCTATCTTGGGAGAGTGTTATCGTCTTGACCATGGCCCAGGTTTAATTGCTATGGATGAGGGTACAGAAGGGGGAACTCTACATGGTGGTGGAGTCGAACGCCCCAACTTTTCGGAGGCTTACTTTTTTAAAGATGGACGTATCTACTGTGGACTAACTGTGGTGGAATTTATGCTGGCTGACGAAGGACCGGGGGATGGTGGGCTGGGGCTTATACCAGGAAGTCATAAGGCCAATCTCTCTTGCCCACGTGCCATGAAATTATACCAAGAATATCAACAGTACGTGATTGAGGTACATGCTAAAGCAGGAGATGCGGTAGTCTTTACCGAAACACTAACCCATGGAACATTACCCTGGAAAGCAAAACACCAGCGACGAGCATTATTATATAAATTTAGTCCAGGATTCCAAGCCTACAGCCAAGGTGCCCATCAAGTGACCTACCCCGATTATATTGAGGATATGACCCCGGAAGAACGGGCGGTAATGGAAGCACCACATATCCGGCGTTAAACACTATTATGGAAGGATTGAACATGGATAAAGTCTATCGTGTCGCCATCATTGGTACTGGACGCATGGGAGGTCTTATCGAAGACGAGTTGTCAGTTAACCAGTTTTCCAGCCCCTACGGTCACTTCAGTGCATATCAACACATCCAACAAACCGAAGTTGTCGCCGTTGCTAATCGAGGTTCAGACCGTTTACAAAGGTTTGCCAAACGGTTTGGTATTGCCAATACTTATCTTGATTACCAACAGATGATTGAGAAAGAAAAACCAGATATTGTCAGCATTACTACCCCTTCCTTTGCACGGTCTAAACCAATCATCTTTGCAGCCGAGCATGGCGTTAAAGGTATCTATGCTGAAAAGGGATTGTGCGCTTCGTTGGAAGAAGCAGACCGAATATCGATGGCATGCAGCCAAAATAGCATTGCCTTTAACTGGGGTGCTATGCGCCGTCATCACAATGGATTTATTCGCCTGCGGGAGGCGATTCAAAACGGGGAAATCGGTCAACTACGCTATGCCATTATGTACGCGCAAACAGATCTCATCAAGCACCACCCACATACTTTAGATCTCGTTTCAATGTTACTTGGCGATCCGCAACCAGTTTGGGTAGAAGGGCAATTGGTAGAATCACAAGGCACGCGTTCAGCACCCGATTACGATGTCCAACAGCATGCGTTTCTGCCACCGGAAGGAGAGGAGACAGCTGATCCGATGGTAGACTTCTTTCGTGTCGGTTATGCTCATAGTGGTGAGCAGGAAACACACACGGAAGGGATATTCTTGCCGGTTGCGGGACGATTCGACATCGATGTACATGGTACAGAAGGAACAGCAATGGCTTGGGACAATGGTGGTACCTTCCGCATTCGCCGTGGACATAGAAAAACAGATGAAATCGAGGGAAAGGTTATCAAACCGACAGGTGAAAGCCCAACGGTCTGTACCATTCGGGACATTATACGTGAGATAGAAACCGGACAACGCACATCTGGGAATATTGACGTCACTATGCAGTCAGTAGAAGTGCAGTTTGGGTTAGCTCATTCTCACTTACAAGGTGGAAAGAGAATACCATTGCCAGTTTCGGATCGTCGGCTTTATATTCCCGGCGGCTGACCCGTCGTTCAAATAAGGATAACTACCCATTTGATGATACAACCAGAACCAGAAATCCTACGGCCGACAGTCGATTGGCTAATTGATGGCACCCAATTTCGAGCGCAAGTTTATCGCAACGGTGCTGATTTGGTTCTGAGTAATGGCCTGATTCGACGTGCCTGGCGTTTAGAGATGAACGCGGCCTGTGTTGCTTATGATAATTTAATCACTGGAGATCCTCTTCTACGCGCTGTTCGCCCTGAAGCACAAATCACTATTAACGAAGAGGTATTTTCGGTTGGTGGACTGATGGGGCAATCGAACCACGCATACCTGACAGGAGAATTTATCGAGTTGCTCAAAGACGATCCACAGAGCTTACGCTTTTCTGGCTTTCGGGTTGGCAAACCGACCGCACGATTGATATGGAAATTCGTTCGCCACCATGCCCTGGAGGCAAAGTAGGCCTCCCGAAGGTCTTACTTTGGAGATGGATTTTGTTCCTTCTGATGAGGATCCGTCATTTTCTGTGACAATTTACTATCAGCTTTACAGTGGTATTCCTACCATTTCAAAGTGGTTAACCATACAGAATCTGGGTAAGGAAACAATTACTGTTAATCAATTTACATCTGAAATCTTGGCTGTCGTACCATATGAAGATCCAGTTGAGTGGCGAGACGTTCCAATTATACCTCCGAATCTTCATGTTGAAACGGACTACGCTTTTGGCGGTTTCAGCCATAAAAACAGCTCAAAGCATTCCGTGTATTGGACAACAGATCCCCAGTTTCACACTCAGGTTAATTATGCCAATCGGAATCCGTGCTTGCTTGAGGTTTGTCCATCACAGGGGCCGGCACAGGACATCCTACCCGAAGGAACTTTTGAATCATTTCGGGCGTTTGAACTGCTCTACGACTCAACTAATCGAGAGCGAAGAGGTCTAGCTCTTCGGAGATTGTATCGCATTATTGCCCCGTGGATCACTGAAAACCCTTTAATCTTGCACGTTGTCAGTACAAATCCAGAGACAGTACGAAACGCTATTGATCAAGCATCAAACTGTGGTTTCGAGATGATTAGCTTGAGTTTCGGCAGCGGAATCAACATGGAGGATGAAAACAACGATAACTACCAAAAATGTGAAAATTTGGCCGACTACGCCGATTCAAAAGGGTTACATCTTGGCGGTTACTCTCTCGTATCCAACCTGACATTGATAATATTGTCAATCCCAAAACAGGTAACCCAGGTGATCAGACGCATGGTTACTGCCCAGCGCTAGCCTCTAAGTGGGGACAAAACTACTTTCGAAAACTGCGAGCTTTTTTTGAGAAGACAGGTTTTCTTCAGTTCACACATGACGGTTCTTATCCGGGTGACGTTGACGCAGCAGTCCGTCCACCGTTACAAAAAGGTGTTGAAGATTCGCAATGGATCCAGTGGAAAATAGTTACCGATTTCTATAAGTGGCAAAGATCCCTCGGTATTTATGTGCGTGTACCGGATTACTATTTTCTGAGTGGATCAAACGAGTGCGGTATGGGATATCGAGAAGTGAACTGGTCTCTGCCACGTATCCAACAGCAGATTCATACCCGTCAAAATATCTTCGACGGCACATGGGAGAAAACACCAAGCATGGGTTGGATGTTTGTACCGCTAACGCAGTATCACGGAGGTGGGGATGCCGCCACTATTGAACCATTAAATCAACATCTGGATCACTATGAAATTATGCTAGCCGCCAATTTACTGTTCGGTGTACAAGCAGTTTATCGTGGAATCCGTTTGTACGATGGGGAAAAGACAAAAGAGATGGTCAGTCGAATGGTCGCACTTTATAAAAAATATCGCCATATTCTTGAGTCGGATTTGATACATCTAAGACGAGCTAACGGACGCACAATCGACTACATGTTGCACAGCAATCCTAAACTGCCAGAAAAGGGATTTTTATCTGTCTTTAACCCAACCCCAAAGAGCATAACTGAAGTTATTGAATTACCCCTTTACTACACAGGGTTAACGGATACTGCTGAGATAAGTCAGAGAGACAATCTGTCCACAACATACAGATTGGATCGAGATTATTGTGTTGAACTGCCAGTTACGGTTCCTGCAACCAGTTACACTTGGTTTGTGGTTCGTTGAAATAGTAAAAACGGTAATATTCACGTTAATGGAGTGTAGAACAGAATGATCAGAATGGCAACTCACGCTCGGTCGCTGACGTTGGCCGGTGTCTCGCTGACAGCTTTCGCCATGGCCAATCCTTCCACTCAACTTCTACAGGTGTTTATCTTAGCTGGTCAATCTAACATGGAGGGACTGAGAAGTAGCAGACCTGGATCATCCAGAATATTACAATGGCGATAAGGGAACACTGGAAAGTGTAATGCTTGTCCCTGACAAGGCACATTTATATAAGCACTTGAAGGATACGGATGAAAAGTGGATAGTTCGCTGGGATATCTGGGTACGGTTTCGAGTCAAAGACGGGATCGAGAAAGGGAAGTTGACAATCGTAATTCACCGGATATCTCGGTAGACACCTCATTGATCCTGAATTACAGTTAGAGCATGGGTAATACTATTAAGGCGCAGATACTGCTAACCATTTGCCCTTTCAACGGAAGAATCCCCGAACGATAGCCACAGCCATCACTGGTTCGGCAACGCAGAGAACTATTTTCTAATTGCGCACTAGGTAAAGCGATGCTAAAGTTGATAAAAGCGAACTAATCAAAACCATTAGGAATACGATCCACATGCACAACCAATGGATAAGTATCTGGAGTCTAATTGCCACACTGCCATTTACCGTGTCAATAGATGTGATAAGATCCCCGGTGAAAGTCTTCATACTCTGCGGACAATCTAACATGGAGGGCAAGGGTAGCATCGAACATCTTGATGAGTTGACCAAATCTGACCCCGACACCTATGGACACCTGAAAACAAAATCGGGGAAATGGAGAGTCCGTGAGGATGTCTGGATCGAGTTTCTGGGTTGCAAGGGAGGATTGACGGTTGGTTATGCACAACCGCCGAACCGCTTCGGTCCGGAACTGCAATTTGGTAATTTACTAGGTGACGCACTCGCGGAACCGGTGCTGTTGATCAAGACTGCTTGGGGTGGTCGCAGTCTGGCGGTAGACTTCCGCTCGCCCAGTGCCGGAAAAGTACCGTATGAGTTGGACGAGGAACTACAAGCCCGCATTGACAATGGTGAATACAAGGTCGGTACTTACTTTCATGAAACTGTCTCGATCGTTTATAAAGTGCTTGAGGATTTGGATAAACATTTTCCAGCTTTCAAAGGACACGGCTACGAGATTGCCGGATTTGTATGGTTCCAAGGTTGGAACGATCGTATCAACCAGCAGCATAATGATCATTATGCCGACAATCTCTCTCATTTCATTCGGGACGTACGTAAAGCATTTGGTAATCCGAATCTACCATTCATCATCGGTGAATCCGGTCAGGGCGGCGTGGACGAGAAACATCCACGCGCGTTGTCGCTTATGCAACATCAGGTTGCTGTGGCCATGATACCTGAATTCAAAGAGAGCAATGTACAGTTCTTGGAAACAAAGATCTATTTTGAAAACGAGCCTCAGTTCGATGGTGGTTACCACTGGTTTGGCAATGCCGAGAATTTCTTTAATATCGGTGATGCTATGGGTAAGGCGATGTTGAAATTGTTGGAGCACAACTGATGTTAAAGCTTTGTCGGCAAGTCTCGGTTGCTCATGCAGTAATAGCCGCACATTCTGTAAGTAGGTGGTAAAGATCCGCACGCACACAAATTCTACGCCAAGATTGGATTGCAAATTCCAAACTAAAAACCAAGCTAAGAATAAGGAAGTGTTTTAGGTTTGGACCAAATTAAGTTAGCAGAAACGATACTCAAAAAATCAATTATGTCTTGTTGAATAGTTTCAGTAACCAGAAACTTTTGCTTGATTTCAGTAAAAATGTTATCATCTTTTTTACGGGGTATTTCGGCTGGATACCGAATAAATACATCCTTCTCCAATTGAGGTAAATGGACCTATTGCATACGATATATAAAGAGTTGGGTTTTTGTTTTGATTTTATATTTAGCTGTGCTAGAATGGGGACTAAACTGTCTTCAACGTTTCGACTATAAGGAGCAGCATGATGGGAGATAATCGCGGGAAGAAATCAAAGCAACAATTTGAGGAGGATTTTCTGCTCTTCGTGGATAATGAATCTGGTGATAATGATGAGCAGATTAATCTCCCAAGATCGCTAATTCTTGTCGAACGACTCATCTATACAATTGAAAACGAGAACCCAATTAAGCAAATTTTATATGATTTGCGGCGTGAGATTATTCAGGAAGAGATCACTTTTCAAGAAGCGAGAAAAACCATTGCGGAAATGCAGTCATCAATTGATAAGTTGACTGCTCCTGCCAATCGAGTTGCTACATTGATCAATCTGGCAACGAAAGATTGCGCTCAGGTCATTTTGGGAGGATCAGAATATTATACCAATATCGACTCGGCTATTGATCCAGTCAGCCTGAAGATTGGTCATAGCGTTTTGCTCAACGAAGCTTATGTCATTGTAGGGGATTTAGGGTATAATCAATTTGGTCCAACGGTTAAAGTTACAGATTTACTGCCTGATGGAAGATTACAAATTGGGCAGGAACAAGGATTGAATTCACAAGTATTGCAGCGTTCATCCGATCTGGCTGATGAGAATTTAAAGACTGGTGACCAAGTTCGCGTAGATCCAAATTTCAGAGTTGCTCTTGAAAGGATCGAAGGACAGGAAGCCAGTCATTATTACGTTGAAGATCTGCCGGAAGTTCCTTGGGAAAAAATTGGTGGGCTAGATGATACCATCCAGTTGATTAAAGATACTATCGAACTGCCAATTCTGCATCCAGATTTATTTAGAAAGTTTGATTTTTCAATGCCAAAAGGTTTTCTGCTGCATGGGCCTCCAGGGTGCGGCAAAACCCTCATCGGTAAGGCAACTGCGTACGGACTGACAGAACGACTGAAGGAAGAAAGTAATATCGATATAGAAGGATGTTTTTTACATATCAAGGGTCCTGAGATCCTCAACATGTGGCTGGGAGAATCCGAGCGAAAAGTCCGCGAAATTTTTGATATAGCGCGTCAGAAAAAGAAAGAGGGAATGCTTCCATTTATTTTTATCGATGAAGCAGAATCTATTCTGGGAACACGACGATCTTTGCGGGCGCACAATATATCCAATACTATAGTCCCAATGTTCTGTGCAGAAATGGACGGGATAGAATCACTACAGGATATTGTAATTATTTTGGCAACAAATCGACCTGATTTAATTGATCCAGCGGTTTTGCGTCCCGGTCGCATTGATCGAAAAATTAAAGTTAACCGTCCTGATAAGGAGTCGGCATCCAAAATTCTTAATATCTATCTGACTCGGGAACTTCCAATTTCTCCTGAATTGCTGGAGAAACACGAAAATAATATCACCTGTGCCATTGATGATTTGACTGATCAACTGATTAATGAAATGTTCTCACGAACAGAAGTGAACAGATTCTTGGAAGTCTCGCTCCAAAGCGGCCGGCGGGATATTCTGCATCGCGGAGATCTGTGTAGCGGTGCAATCATCGCCTCAATTGTTCAACGCGCCAAGGAATCAGCGATTAAGCGTATCATCCAGAGTGGTGATGAGTCGATCGGTATTTGCTTAGAAGATCTGCTAGATGGTTTCCATGCCGAATACGCAGAAAGCGACATTTTTCCCACAACAGACAATATATCTGATTGGCTGAAACTTATCGATTATGACTCCGAAAATGTAGTCAAAGTGGTACCAACTCGTCCGGAAAAATCAAAACGCAAGAAGCAAGCACATACTAGTGTAATTTAAATGAATAGACTTATTGGAATTGAGACGGAATATGGTATTACGCTGAATACCGAACAGGAATGTGATCCTGTCCGCGAATCGATTGAACTGATCAAAAGCTATCGCCATGAAGATTTTCGGCCAATGTGGGATTACAAAGGCGAAGATCCTTTTCGTGATGAACGAGGCTTTCGTGCAAATACTCTGCATGAACATCCCGATGAGGCAAACTATCAGGAGATGGATCAGCAACATCCCGAAAGTTTTGTCGAGATCAAAAGCGACCTTATTTTAACCAACGGTGCAAGGCTTTATAATGATCACGCTCATCCGGAATACTCGACGGCAGAATGCCAGAATTTGTTTGACTTAATCGCTCACGATAAAGCTGGGGAACGGATCCTTCAGCAGTGCGCTGTACGCCGTAGTCAAAAGCTGAATAAAGATGTGATCCTATACAAAAACAACACCGATTACAAAGGTCACAGTTATGGTTGTCATGATAACTACCTGATGCGTCGTGATATTCCTTTTGATTACCTAAAAGAAAGCCTGATACCGTTTTTGGTCACGCGTCAAATTTTTGCCGGTGCAGGCAAACTTGGGATTGAGTCAGAAGAAGAAGGAATGGTTTCTCCTGGATCTTATCAAATCAGTCAGCGAGCTGATTTTTTTCAGGTTGAAGCCAGCGTCGATACCATGCACAAACGACCAATCTTCAACACGCGGGACGAACCGCACGCAGATCCCCAGAAATATCGACGACTACACGGAATTGCTGGGGACGCTAACATGTCTGAGTACTCGACGGCATTGAAGATTGGGTCAACTGCATTGGTCATTGATTTAATTGAATCACGGTTGATTCCGGATAATTTCGCCGTTATTGAACCTATCCGTGCTATCAAAGAAATATCACGAGATCAAACCTACCGATGGCAACTCAATCTGAAAAACGGCAAGACTACAACGGCCATTGATCTACAAAGGCAATATCTTGAACTTGCCCAGCAACATCTTGATCCCAACAATGGTGAAACTGATTGGATTCTAGCTGAGTGGGGAGCTATACTTAACCAATTGGAGCAGGAGCCAATGGAATTGGTGGATCGAATTGATTGGGTGACAAAAAAATGGCTTCTTACTACTTTTGTTGAAGAGGAAGGGATTGAGTGGGATGACCCGTGGCTACAGAGTCTAGCGCTTCAATACCACGATATTGATCCGGAAAGTGGGCTTTACTACGCGCTTGAAACGCAGGGCTCCATGCGTCGTGTTGTCACAGATGGTCAGATTAATCACGCCATTCATAACCCTCCGAAAGATACCCGTGCCTATTTTCGGGGTAAGTCGATTGATAAATTTACCAACCAGATAGAATCAGTCCAATGGGATCATGTCACCTTTAGCCTCAATGGGAAGGCGATCTCAGTCAACATGAATAAATTGACCGATCCAGAAATTGCCGAAAAGTATAATCGGGTTCTTGATCAGGCTCAAACAGTAGAAGAACTAATTGATAACCTAGGCATCGGATGATTTGCACCTGCCCATCAGTTAGAAAGGAGATAAATTCATGACAGTTGAAGATGCCTCGAAAAAACGCTATATCCACCTGCGAGATCGCGTTCAAAAACCAACCAAACCAATTGGACCGGATGACAGTAGCGACGATGATGACGGTCCTAAGCGTCCGGAGGTCGATAAGCCAAACACCAAAGAGTTACTCCGACGCATGCGGCGTGTTGATAAAGATCAGTCCCGGCGTTACCGACAGAGAACTGGTGAGTGACGGTGCCCTCAGGAGATTTCCTAGATCTCTTAAAAACCCACGGTTACGAGTTTCATTTTGACTCCTCAGGATTGGAACGTGTTTCGAAGGAGGCGAATCTGGAACTGACTGAAGGTACGACAGTCGTAGCTGTTCGTTACAAAGACGGTGTGATGATCGCCGGAGATCGGCGTGCGACTGCTGGAAATACGGTGATGTATGATCGTGCTGATAAAGTGCTGGAACTCGATGAGTATTCCATAATAGCGGTTGCCGGTTCACCTGCGATCGCATACGAAATTGCCAGAACGCTTGAGCATTCGTTCCAATATTTTCGTCGAAGTCAGCTACAGGAGCTGAGTTTGGAAGGAAAACTACGTATGCTTTCGCGGCTAATTCGTGAAAACTTTCCAATGGCGATGCAAGGAGCCGGAGTAATTCCGATCCTGGCAATTTACGACCTCCAGAGCGGAGATGATGGAGACGGTAAAATTTTTTTCTACGATGCACTCGGAGCACAATTCGAGGTGAGTGACTTCGCCACTTCCGGTTCTGGATCAGTTTGGATTAGAGGTGTACTGTACCATCTCAACCGATGGGGAAAGATTCCACTGGCTAAAATGAACGAAAATCAGGCAATTACTAATATTATGAAACTTCTCGAAACTGCATCGGAGTATGATGCGGCAACAGGCGGCTACAACTCACGCTCGGCTATATTTCCGACTATTAAAACAATTACGAGAAATGGTATTGCTGATCTTCAAACTGAGAAATTGCGTCAAGTCTATGAAAAATCAGTCGAGGTGAAATTTGCTTGACGAACCTTATCGCTATTTAGAAGCGGTAAGTAATCGCCGCGATTATGTTGAAGACCAATTGCGCCAGGGAAGTCCCATCGTTAGCTTGCAATATGACGATGGGATCCTACTTCTGACAATAGGACGTGGACAACGCAAAATCTATGAAATCCATAACCACATCGTCTTAGCCGCAATCGGCCATACGGCCGATATTGAGAGGCTCCGCTTACTCGCAACTGATGCAGCCTCTGTCCAGGGCTTCCAAAGTTCCGTTGACGACGTCACTTTACACCGATTAACAAATTTCTTACTTGCCCCAACCATCAAGAGGGAGTTTGAAACTATTTTTTCCTCACCTATTATAGCAAAAATGTTGCTAGTTGAACTGGGTGGTGTGCAACGTGAAAGCCAATTTATATCCCTGAATTACGACGGCACAACACAGGTAGATCAAAGAACCGGAGTATTGGCAGGAAACGAAGAAATTGAATCTGCTATGCGCGCGAATCTATCAGATATATCGCAGAATCTCTCACTTCAAGCGGCTTTCGAGCTCGCGCTTGAAACATGGGCGATTGGCAGGCACCATAGCCTTCAGGACAACAATAATAACCAGGATGATGAAGATGACGGTGATGAGGATGTAATTGAAAAAAAACAATTGCGAGAGGCGGTGCAGGAAGCGCGAGAACAAGGTGAAATTGAAGTCGGCATTTTGGATGTATCCCGACGAAGTAAAAGTAAATTCTGTTTGCTGCCAACGACAGAAACCGATGCAATGCTTGAATCTGCGAGAGATAAATTATGAGTCGGAGGATTTTTGGCATCGAAACCGAGTTTGGTTGCTTAATGAAAGGCGATACATTCCGAACGGCGGAAGAAGCCTCCGTTCGAATTAAAGATTATGTTTTTGACGAACTTTCACTTGGCATTGCTGACATGCACTACCGCGACTGGGGTGAACCACCATTTAATGGTGGGTTTCTATATAACGGTGGTCGGCTTTACATGGATATGGGACACCTAGAGTATGCTAGCCCTGAGTGTGTGAAACTTTTTGATTTGGTTGCCTACGATCGCGCAATTGATTTTCTGGTTGTTAAGATTCTTGATGATCTACAGGTTTCAGAAGAACTCTCTTTCATTAAAAACAATATAGACCACCTAACCGGTGCAACGTTTGGTTGCCACGAAAATTATCAATTGTTGCGTAGCGTTCCATTTTATAAGCATGTTATCCCAACGCTAATGCCATTTTTCGTAACTCGGCAAATTTATGCAGGCGCTGGGCGTGTCGGAGGTCATGATGAAGTCGCCGATATACACCAGGTTGGCCACGAAGCGAGTGATTTCACCGGGTTTCAAATATCTCAGCGTGCGGATCATATTGTGGCCGAGGTATACGAGTGGATCCAGTTTAGCCGTGCTATCATCAACACTCGCGATGAACCTCTTGCCGACCACAACAAATATCGTCGGTTGCATCTCCTGGTTGGTGACTCGAATATGGCGGAATATACTACTGCCTTAAAAGTTGGTGCTACATCTTTGGTGCTTGATTTTCTCGAAAAAGGTCACTACCCTCGTGACTTGACACTAGCCCACCCAGTCAAGACCATCAAGGAAATTTCAAGGGATCAATCTTTTGAATGGATTGTGGAACTTGAATCGGGCAAAACGATTTCCGCCATCGATTTACAGCTTGAGTACCTTCGAGTTGCACAAAAATGTTTAAGCGGTAATGATGCAGAAACGGATTGGGTTTTAACAGAATGGGAATCAGTCTTAGAAGATTTGGAAAGCAATAATCACGAAAATCTCGTGGGCCGAGTTGATTGGGTAACGAAGAAATGGTTGCTGGAAACATTTATGGAGGACGAAAACCTTGACTGGGACGATCCATGGGTGGAAAGTCTGGATCTTGAGTATCATAACATCCATCCCGATACAGGCTTGTTTTATCATTTAGAAGCTCAAGGGCTAGCACCGCGTCTAACAACTGATGATCAGATCTGGAGTGCCGTTGAAAAGCCACCACAGAACACAAGAGCAAAAGCGCGTTCTCTGGTGATGCAATATCTTGGTGAATACCATCTCCCCTGCATAGTTGATTGGCATCAAATTTACTTTGCCAATGACAACCCATTTGAAACTAAGGATCCATTCTACACTTATGATAATGAAGTTGAAGAATTGTTGGAAAGATTAGAACGGATTCGCTCCAGTTAGATTTCTCAACACTCCCAATAAACATTAGAAAAACTCATAATTGTTGATCATTCTGTATGGATTAGGTATCGATCGGCAAAATCCATATACCGTTCCCAATCATATTCTGTAACATCATGTTTGCCCGAACGAATATGATACCCAATGATACTTGTTATTGGCTGATGGAGTTCCGGCATTTCATCGGCGGCTAACCCCTCGGTGTCAAGCATATGGTACACCGATTCAGCCTCCTGAGCAGCTAAAAATTCTCCACGAGGGTCCGCCCACAAATCTTCCTCTGCACTGGCTACGTATACTGGACGCGGTGCAATTAAGGCAATCAGCATGTGTTGATCAACCGGAAGTTCATCTTCATTATCGCTGAATTCTCTAAAATTTGCACAAAACCAATGTTCAAATCTATTGATTCTGCGAACAGTTTCGCCGAAACGTCGTCTCGACAAGGCCGCCCCACAACAACCGGAATTGTTGGAGATAACTAGAGCGAAACGTGTGTCTTGTGCACCAGCCCATAACGCCGCCTTACCCAGACGCGAATGTCCCATTATGGCCACACGTTCATGATCAATATCTTGATCGACCTCAAAATAATCCATGGCACGGGTGAGTCCCCAAGCCCACGCACTAATGGTACCCCATTCGTTTGGAGCAGGTTTTGTTTGACCTGCTTGATAAAAGAGAGGATGTACTCCATTTTGGAACCCATCATGAAAATCGGGATCCATATCACCACAATAAATAGTTGCCAGGGCATATCCGCGGTCCAAGATTTGTTCAACTTCCCAACGACTTGAATTAGATCCTCGCGATCTTTCGGTAGCACGGTCATTCTCAATACCAAGTTCCTGATTATTATTCACCCACTGTTCTGATAATTTAATTCCCGGATCTGAGTGGATGGTGTGATTGCCATGAAAGTTAAGCCCAACGAAGGTTGGAACCGGTTTCTTCAGATCAGGTGGTAGATATAGAAGGATATTTATCCTTGGACTTCCCTCATGATCACCAAATGAGATTCCAACTTCCTTGCGTATGGCTTTACCATTGAGACTTTCAGAATCAATCGAAATAACTTTGAAGTTAATATTTTCTAATTCGCCTGGGACTCTACCATAAACAAATTCTTCAAAGAGATGCAAGATTTCGGGACGACGCTTTTCAAACCACCCTCCTGCATTATTTACCTGAGTACCATCGAGGCATATCAGTGAATCGGGTAAAACGTAATCGGGAACCTTTGCTTCATCATAGTTAATTTCTGGTGGTGCAGAATTAGCGTAGGATCCAGATGAAACCACGAGTAAAATTGAAGATAGCAGCATTGTCAACAATGTCTCCTCGAAATGTGTAGCACAACGGATACTCGATCCATCGATGTACTTTGAGTAATGGAGTATAGATCAAACAATTCTGGCAAATAATACTTAAACTTTAATTGTCCATGCAATTCGATAACAATGATATAATTTTTAATCATAGCCGTTTAGAGAAATGATGTCAATTTGTTACTGATACCTAAAGTGATCATAGAAGAAGTTTGTATGCTGCCACATACATGGTTCATCCGTTAACTCCGTCGTTCTGGCAGAAATTCTCCGGTTTCCTGAACGACATCTGAGGTGATACATGAAATTTAAAAGCAGTGAAATCCTAAGTATAAGCCATGATTTCTTCTTCGACGTTGCACTCCCTATCCTGCAGGACAATTTCCCTGTCATCGTTAATGAGTCAGCCTGTGGTTTCTTTGGATATGGATCTGAATGTCTCGGTATGGATGATGAACACTCACAGGATCACCATTTTGGGCTAAGGATCAATATGCTAACTCCAGAGAAATTGATCAAAGGAAAAAAAGACGAGATCCTCAATAAGTTCTCTGAAGAACTTCCGGCTACTTATCAGGGGTTCTCACTTCGGTCTGGACATGTTGCAGGGGTTGGTATAACGCCGGAGAGTCTAGAGGGATTCCTTTCCCGGACCATTGGTATCATATCCTCACCAAAGACCGCAGTTGATTGGTTGAAGATTCCGGAAGAAGACATCATGCATGTCATTAACGGTGAAGTTTGGCACGATCCCAAAAAACAATTTTCAGAAATTAGATCCGTTTTACAGGAGTATTACCCGGACCCCGTCTGGAAAAGACGTATAGCGCACTGGTGTCGTTATTTTTCAGGGATGGGACTATATGCCATGAAACGCGCCGTTTTACGAGAAAATTGGGTTTATGCTACCACTGCTTTCGGACGCACAGTGAAATGGGCTTTAGAACTTGCATTTCTGTTGAATAGAACCTATTTCCCATATGACAAATGGCTGTATCCTTTTTTCGATACATTACCCTGTTTAGCACCGCAAATGGATCCGTTACTGAAAGAAGCAATATCAGGCGAATGCTGTTGGAAGAGAAGAATTGATATTTTCGAACACATCTCAGATCTGCTTGACGCCAGAATGACAGAATTGGACTTGGTTGCCCCACACCCGCGTTTTATAGGATCTGCCACCTCCGGGTATCGATTACTCGAACACAATTACGCAGTAATTATGCAAAGCTTACCAGAAGAGATAATTCCAATCGTACCGCTATGGGATCAGGTGCATCTTGAGTCATTTCATAGTGATTATGTCGCACAATTACCAATCGAACAGTGGGATGCCGTCTTAAATTTAAAGACTGATTAAAGAGGACGAAAAATAGATAATAAAAATCAACTTCGGGCCATAAAAGTGGCATTATTTATCATTCTTTTCTTTTTGATCACTTCTCTTTGGTCTAAGCTAGCTCCCTATAACATGGACGAATTTTGTCATTATCATTCCATTATTTCCCATCATTACAAATATAATGTTCTTAATACATTCAGGGAAAATTGTAGAGGTTATGACTTGAATTTCTTAAACATGGGGCTAGTTCTGCCCTTGAGGGCTTATGCTTATGAAGGCTGTTTTTCGTCCATGTATTACTATCCATTATTTCTGATCTGGAAATCCCGCAATCCGTTCGGTTTCTAGGCATGCTTTTTCTTTTTGTTCAATCGTTGCTTCTGGCTCGTATTTTCAATTTCAGGTATGAATACCTGCTATTGTTTTTGCTTTCTTTTTTTCCTTATTTTTTTCAACATGTAGTAGATACGGGGCCCGTCATTTTCACAACTACCAGCATACCCTTATTATATTGGTTGATGAAGAAATGGTTTGACAATTTACAGTTAAAATACCCTTTATTTATGGCTCTGATAGTTTTCCTGGGAATATGGGCAAAATTGACTTATTTATGGCTTCTGCCCAGCATAGGGATTTTACTCCTAATTCTACTTTTGGAAAACAAGACGTCTCTCAATAGAATCGCTTGTAAAAAAATAGTGCTCCACATATTAGGCTCAGGTTTTCTACTGATTTTATCATTGGGCTGCATTTTCCTCTCGACAGATCCACATAATTCCAATAGATTTCCTTACCTAGAGCAGATTACAAATAGCAAATCCTTGTCCATACACCAACTATTTCAACTCAACATTATTAGAAACCGAGGTGTAGTCAAAGCGCTGTTCAATCCATTTGAAGCCACTCAAAGGATATTCGTGGTGAAAGAACCCAACCTAATAACTGCATTTTATTGCGGTGTAATTTTCCTCTTTGTACCCACCTGTTTATTGGCTCTTCGGATAAATTGGCGAGACAAGATCAAACCCTCACTATTCTATTTTGCCAGTCTGCTGACTTTTACTATTACTCTTTATACAGAGAGAGCTTGGGCCATGCATCATACAGTCCTGTCTTTCCCTTTTTTCCTTCTGAGTATATTGGCAGTAATAGATCTATTCAGAAAACATTATGCAAAGAAATTCGCTAGGATCGCAATGATTTCCGCTATCATCTTTGTTTTTCTCAACAGCTATTTTTTTATAAACTTTCCCAAGCAACGTATCAAGGAACATGACGACTGGTCAAAGATCGAAATACACAAACAACTGCAAAATCCAGAGTTAGCCAATGATTATTTCTACGTGGTCGTTGATTGGGGGATGTATTACTATCAGGGCTTATACGGACCTAGTTTTCAAAGCGTCTTGTATATGGAACCGTTGAACAGTCAAAGTCAGATAGATATCTTGAAACAGATGTCTAGGGGACATAACCGTAAACTCCTATTCATTTACCGGCATGATAAAAACAGTTCTAATCTAGATCTAATCAGGAAATCATTCCGTCTTGAAGAGAATAAAACCACGTCAAAAGATCAAATCTGGCATATTATGCAAGAAGCCTAAAAAAAACCATAATGCGATCAGATTTGTGATCACCATCGGTGCTAACGGTTAAATTTCAGAAAACTTCTTCAATCTTAGACTTAGAGCTATATGAATCCATCGGAAATTATGGAACAGTGGAAGATTTTTTTAGTATGCATTAGGAATATGTCTTCTCTTTAGTTGCGGGGATGAGTTCCTGACACCAACAATTATTGGCACCAATGTGCAGGGAAGACCGATTCCCGTCAATACACCAATTGTGGTGGTGTTCAATGAGAAGGGAAATCTCACCTCTGCCCAACGAGGCATAGCAATTCGCTCAGGTATTGACCTTGGTCCTATTCTCCGAGTTCATCTACTGTAGGACGAACTGGCGACACCGAGCACATATGTACGCTGGCATCCCTTGCTACGACCTGAAGAAGGTATACTGGGAATTGCCCAGGACATCCCGAATCCCTCGTCCAGCGCCTAACGAGAGATTCAGGAGATTTGGAAATAGCAGTAGACTGACCCACCCACACTACCAGTTTGTGACACACCACCATCCAAGACGGCGGGAAACCTCCACAGGAACACAGCTGATGAGTTGAGGTATTCTGATCGGTGAGTTCGTGCCGAAAGGCCGTAAGATGGGCACTAACCGCTCGCCTCACCACAAATCGAAGCCGATGCCGATCATGGTCCAAGTCCCACCAACGAAAATCTTACCCATCAACAAACCGAGAAAGAAACCCTTTGCTCGTCGAAAACCATGCATCCCGGCCATTTTGAGGATGGTCAGTTTCAACAACCAGACAATAAAGAAAGACCCCCATCCCCAGTTCATCTGCCAACTGCCAGAGATGGCGTACCCCAGTGGGTGGAAAGGCCACCATATAAACCGCACCCTCCCCAACATCAAGCCCATTGTCACTAAAAACCCAAAGCCTGTAAAGCCAATGGCCACTATATCTGTTTCACTGGCGTAGGACGACCACGACTGAAACCGCGTCCATGTTTCCCAACCAAAGTAGAGGTTGACAGGAGCGGCATTCTGAATACCAACCTCATAGCTGTGGTGGAGCATGGCCCAGATTGCCATCGGTCCTGCCAATAGACAGGCTACAATCATTGCACGGATGAAATCAATGGGGTTGACCTCGATTCGCTCCGCAATTTTCAGCGTTTCCAGTTGGTGTGGGGAAGCGTTAGAACGATAAGCTCGGTCGACACACCAGAGTTGTGCCAAACCGACCAGTGTGCTATGCGTAAATTGGCGACTACCAAAAGCGTTCATCAAAATAGTACTAGGTCCACCAAAATGGAGGTCGTGGAGTGGCGTTCCGATCTCGGCCCTCATCCGACCAATCGCTACCTGAATCAGATAGTAGATCAGAAAAAATGCTACCGCCACCCAAACCGAAATACCGAGATAGCTACAAAATAGGATTAAGCCGCCTAGGCCAATAATGACGGTCAACACTGCCAATCGATAGATAGGACTCTCTTTATCGCCAAAAAGCGTCTCAGTCACCCATTTCAGATGTCGTCGTGTTAGCCAAAGAGCGATCAAGCTCACTGCTAAGTAGCCACCAGACGACTGCTCATAGGAGTAGGGGAAGTTTGGTAGCCCTTGAAAACCGATCATCTTACCCAAAATTTGCTGAAATTTGAAGGTCAACAAAAAGAACCAACAGGAAAAGAGAATATCCACCGGCACGAAAAACCCAAGGCCAATGTAGTCAAAAATAATATTGAATGGTGTCCACCCAATAGCGTTCCACGGGCTTTCGGTCAGGTATCTATTAAGATCAAAGCGGAGTGGAACCATCGGCATTTGTGGAAAAATTCGGTTGAGATAGTTGATGCTTAAAATCAAACCAGAGGCGGCCACACCCAACCAAACCAACCAATCTGTAAAGAACCGCCGACTTGGTGCAGATAATTGATAAGGCAGTTGAATGACAGGATAACTGAGTCGATCAGTACTGATCCATTGCTTGGCGACGATTACGTTGATAGCTAAGGAGACACAAAGCAAGAGAGCAATAAACCCCGACCAGCAGAGGAAAGGCCATTGCCAAGCTAAAAGGTGTAATTTGTCGTAGAGGGTGGACTCGCCAACAAAGTAACGTAAAAGTGCCGATTTGTCTTTAACTGTAATGCCCGAAGGCAGATAAGGCAACAAGATTCGCGCCCATTCGTTTTCTGGACTGGCGTACCATTGCGGGTAGGTGATCAGTGGAACCAAGATCTGGATCAGATCATGGCCAGCCACACAGGCTGCAATATTGCACATGGAGAAAATAGCCAAAAGTTCAGCCCGATGTAAGGCCAACTTGGACCAGAAACGCTGAATCAATCGGAAGATGACCAACAGTACAACCATATTATAAACTGAAGTCCAGATTAACGAGGAAGTGCTACCTCCACCGCCTTTATAGACGATAGCCTCAATGCGGGAGATCCAATAGGAATGGACCGGCATCATCAACACACCTACCAGAATGGCAGTGAAGCGAACTCGGTTGGTTGGTCTGGTAATAGACATTATGTTAGACAAACGGCAAGCTTATAAGAACCCGTTTAGGATGTTCATCTAGGGTAATCGTTGGGCTACCCCTAAAAAGAAACTGCCGATTGTCCTGTGGTCAAGCAGCGCTACGGCAAATTCGACCCACATTTGCTGCGACCAAAACAAAAGAGGCAGAACAAGATGCTTAGCTGCCTGAAACCATCCTTGTAGTTTGGCTGGCTCGAGAGAATATCGGTATCATTTTCCTCGAAGCACTTCTAGTACTGTAGCCAGCGGTCGGTAGTTTGGATTCATTGCCCATCTCCTATTCTCTGCATTTGGACATGCTTAGTTTGGGCATCAGAATATTTTAATAAGACTCAAATAATACCTTCCCTTTCTTCTCAGGAATAACAATTTTAGGTGAAACAAGATCTCCAAACTCGTCATAAGTAGCGGCTATAACACGAGAAGGTATTATTTCGAACTGCTCAGGAATTCGAACCATCTTGGTATCGTCTTTATTCCAAGTAATCTTCTCAGCCTTTATAACCTTCAGTTCCGTAGCACTTCCAACAACAACTTCAATCTTAGCATTTCCATCACACACCAAACCTATCAAGAAACCCACCACCAGCAACACAACAACTAATCTCTGAACCATGACATTCACCTTTTATTTTAGTTTTTAACTTAAATACAACCTAACAAGGGAAAATGGGCGATAACTTGGGGCAGAATAAAGATTTCGAGGTCAATTTTTATAGATAGGCAACTCACAAATCAACAGATAGGTTTGGTAATGGATCAATCAAACAGTCGACCCAGAAAGACACCACATGACCAATCCCCACCATTGCTGATTGACTAAGTCTTGTAATTAGGTGATATGTGCCCCCTGAGTTTCCACATAGAGCGCGTACAAGGATTGACTGCCTGTCATAAAAAGACGATTGCCTTTCCGTCCACCAAAACAGAGGTTGGAGCAAATTTCAGGTAAGACAATCTGACCAATGCGGCTG
>JYMV01047404.1_pt1 | contig 26739 bp, 21 predicted proteins | sample 338911 | NCBI WGS metagenome assembly JYMV01 (sample SAMN03354496, study PRJNA234377) | hydrothermal vent metagenome | biome: Deep sea; feature: Hydrothermal plumes at the Eastern Lau Spreading Center, Western Pacific Ocean; material: Seawater | place: Tonga | collected 2009 | depth 2000 m m
TGGTCTACTCGACTCGAGCCGCCGCCAGTCTGGCCAGATATTTCCTCTCGCGACGCGACTCGGTCGGCCTGATTGTCTATGGGGATGAGGTCATCAGCGTCGACCGAGATACCGGGAAAAAGCAATTATATGTCCTACTGACAAAGTTGTCAGGAGCGATGGCGCGCGGCAATATCCCTCTTCAAGTAGTCGTCAACCGTATCTTGCCCCACATCAACAAGGGAAGCCCGATTATCGTACTCTCAAATCTCGAGGATGACCCGACAGCCATCAATGCTCTACGAGATTTCCGCGCCCGCAACTTCGATGTAACCGTACTATCTCCTTCAAGTTTGGAATTTGAATTCGACGCCCGACGCATCGGTAGGACCGGTTACGAAGTTCTCAAGACAGAGCGCGACATTCTGATCAGCGAATTACGCAGCCTTGGCGTCAATATCATGGATTGGGAGCCCGACATGCTGCTCTCGACCGCCCTTGCGGGCGCAAGGGGTTTCTGAGGTGAAAGATGATGGCAGCACCACCACCACCGGCAGCACCGACTGCACCAGCACCTGCCGCACCAGCACCAGCACCGGCCGCACCGGCTCAGACTTCAGCGATGAACCAACCGAGAGGGAAGATAGGTGGCAAAGGTAAATCGGGAGACACCTCACATCTCTACGAAGGAAAAACCGTCCGTGCAGCAGCTCCGAGCCGAAAGAAATTGGCCGGGAAGATGTCTACTGCTGGTGGAGAAATCCCCGATGATGCGATTCCCGAAGTTCAAATTCCTTCATTTATCGAAAGTCTGCTCGGTGGACCTTTGGTGCCGAAGGTGAAATTCCTTCCCGCCGACAAGATGGTGCAAACTCTGCAGTTGGCTGCCTACGCCCTCTTGGTCGCATTGGGCATTCTAACCTATATCGTCACTCCACCACAGGGAACGATGTGGTACTGGATTTTCAGTAGTGCCGGAATCGCAGAGTTGATTCAGACCATGCTCGTGGCGACTTCAGTAGGTGCGGGATTCTGGGGGACCTTCCGCCGAGACCCGCGTTGGTTGCTGACATCTTACATTCTATTCATCGTCTCGGCACTTAGATTTGCCAGCAGTAAGGTGAGTTTGTCCAACGACTGGTTTGGCTTCGCCGATAGCCCTACCATGTTGACGATTCTAGTTGTCATGTATGCGGTAATTCTAGTGATGTATTTTGAATTGACCAATGGAGTCATCCGCTTCAGTATGCTCGATACCAGCATCAGGACGAATGAAGTATACGTGATGAATGTCAAGCGGGTGATTGGGAAATATCATCGTAGCCTGCTAATGAATCCGCTCATCGCTGGTGGACTTGCATTTCTTGTCCTTTCGGTGAATACGATTCTGCCAATATTTGTGCGGCCGTTCAGCGCTGAAACGGCTATGAGAATGGAAGACAGCGTTGAGTTGATCTCGGTATACGGGGTCGCTTTGGGCTCGTTGATAGTATTCTTGGTTGTCGGAGCGGTATTTGCGGCAAATATCCCGTTGCGAATAGAGCGTTGGCGAGAAAATAAGGAATAGACTGCGAAGTGCCCGATGATAAGGCTTGTGAAGTCAAACCTCAGCAGTTGAGTAGAGGGGGCTATTCCTTGCGCATGGGATTTGGCGAGCATCTACGGGTTACTCTATTTGGTGAGAGCCACGGAATCGGTGTGGGGGCATTGGTTGAGGGTTTACCAAGTGGGCTGGAGGTCGATGAGCAGGCAATTCAAACCGCCCTCGGTCGCCGTAGTCCAGGTGGCTCACTGGCATCGGCGCGCCGAGAAGAAGACCGATGTGAGGTACTCTCTGGAATCCATCAGGGGAGAACCACCGGATGGCCGGTGCTGCTATTTGTGCGAAATACCGATGCCCATTCTTCCGATTATTCTTTCCTGCCCCATCATCCCCGTCCCGGCCATGCCGACCTGCCGGTGATGGAGAGAACCGGGGGGCATGCGGATTCCCGTGGTGGCGGGAGTACCTCCGGACGTCTGACCGTAGGGATAGTCGCGGCTGCAGCACTTTGCGGTTCACTGATGGATTCATGGGGCTGGAAAGTAGAGTCTCATACTTCTTCAATCGGTGAAATAACCGCCAAACCACTAGCCGACTGCCCGCCGCCAGATGGCGCTGACTGGGAGCGCACCAGATGTCGCGACCCCGAGGCCGCAGCGCGAATGGTTTCACTGGTAGAAGAACTTCGTCAGCAATCCGACTCTATCGGCAGCAGTGTCGAAATGAGAATTTCATCTCTTCCCATCGGTTTGGGCGAACCTTGGTATGACGGCCTTGAGCCGGCTCTGGCGCGCGCATTGATGGCGATACCTGCTGCCCGTGCAGTCGAGTTCGGGAGAGGGGTGCAAGCGGCGAAAATGCGCGGTAGCGAACATAACGATGCCTGGCAAAACACCGACGCTGGCCCGCGACCACAAGGAGATGATGCAGATGGCTCATTGGGTGGTTTTTCGACCGGTGCACCCTTGCAACTGAAGGTCATTTTCAAGCCACCGAGTAGTATCGGTAAGGAACAGGTCACCCTCAATCTGGAATCAGGTGAACAGGAGTCTCTGACCATCGTTGGCAGGCACGACCCGGTAATCGCGCCAAGGGCTGTTGCTGTAGTCGAAGCGACCGGGATATTGGTGGTATGCGATTTAGCCCTTCGGGGGGGTTGGAGAGCATGAGTTTCATCGTTCACAAATTTGGTGGATCCTGTCTTAAGAGCGAATCCGACCTCGCGAGAATAGCCGAGATAGTCAATAATTCCGAGGAGCGTGTTGTGGTTGTGATATCAGCCTTCAACGGGGTCACAAACCTGTTGCTGGGGGCGATTGATGAATGTGAGAGTAGCGGCGATTTTGTCGGCGAAATACGGGCTATACATCGCGAGATTTCCCTTTCTACCGCCGAAGTCGTCGAAACCGAAGAATTTGCTCGGTTATTGACTCGATTGCAATCTGACCTCAAGTTATCACAATCCTCGCACAACGACATCAGGGTCGAACACCGCATTCTCGCATATGGAGAGAAACTCGCCACCCTTGTTGTCGCCGATTATCTGCGCCGTTCCGGAGCCACCGCTGAATCGATATCGGCCGAAGAAATCGGAATTGCCATTATCGGTGAGGGCCGGCAACGAAGAATAGATTTGGCCGCGACCTCTCCTGGTCTCTTGAATATAATTCAGAAAGGGGTGATACCAGTAATTACCGGATGGTATGGTAGCAATGAGTCCGGCGAGATCGCTGTTCTTGAGAGAGGTGGTAGCGACGTTACCGCAGCGGCGATTGCCAGAATTCTGCAAGCCAATAATGTGGTATTGTGGAAAGATGTTGAAGGGGTTTTGGCGGTGCCTCCAAGGCTCGGCCTCAAAGGTCTTCGAATCCCATATCTAGGATATAGTGAAGCGAGCGAATTAGCTCGTCTCGGGTCGACCGTACTCCATCCACATTGCATCGAACCGGTAGCTACCGTTGGCATCCCGATTGAATTACGCCCGCTTCATGGAGCCGGTAACGGCACCGTCATCGGACCTGATCTCCATCTTGAACAACCACAGGTGAAAGCGATAGCATGTGCATATCCAGTGCGTATGGTCACTATCAGAAGCCCGATTCACCGCCGAGCGTCGGGTTTTACCCTCAAGGTCTTGGAAATTCTTGAACAGCACGATGTGGAGGCGTGGTTTCTACATGCTCTGCCCGGTAGTATCGAGTTGATAATTGACGATGATGGGTTTAATCGGCCTTTGGAGGACCTGAAACGGTCCGATTTCTACGTTGAGGTGGGAGAAGTTTCTGCTGTGATTTCGGTAATAGGCAGTGGTTTCGCCAACTGGTCGGATGGCTTCAAACAGATGATGCTAGAACAGGAGTGCTGGAAAGAAGGCTTGAAATTCATCAATAGTGAAGGCCCTTCGCTACATTTCCTCGCCGATAAGAACGAACTCGATGGCATAATTGAGTTTCTTTCCCATACCTTTGGCCTTATCGAATCGGAGATACAGAATTAATTACTCCAATTTTTCTTCAATATTTTCTACTATCGGGTTTAACACCTTGGTAATAATTACCTTCTCGACATCATCATTATTTTCGTAGTGATTCTGTAAATGCTCAATTGTCGGTATGCTCACGGACGGAATGAATATGACTACGGCAGGGCCTGAACCTGAGATTCCTGCAGCTCTGGCTCCGAACATCATTGCTTCGTTGGATATTCGACGGCCCACTGTATCATCTAGAACTCCTGCCATCGAACGGCCGTTTGCGGTCAAGGCCACCAAATCCTCGCCACTCTCAAGGGCGGTAAGGGCACGTTGGAAACCCTGTTGATGCCAAAGAAAAGCCTCGGCATCTGGTGGCTCTGAGCGGCCACCTCTCAGCAATAAGATTACCGTCCAATCATTTGCTACTGGCCCATTTCCTTCGAGCAGAACTCCCTCCGCCGCGGGTACATTAGGGTCGATAATCTTCCAACCCTCGGTAGCGGCAGCCCAGGCATCGTCTTTGCTACCGGTGATGCTCACCCCGGCCGCTGATTGTGCGGCTCCAGCCATATCGATGAGTTCAGTAATGGAAACTTCTTGTTCAGTTGCTTCAGCGAGTGCACGCAGCGCCGCCACCGCCACCGCAGCGCTGGATTTCAGTCCTTGACCCGATGGAACCCTTGAGCGAATCGTCCAGTACACTTGTTCGACCGGCAAAATGTACCCAGCGCCCTGCCAAGCCTCGACCACCGCGGCGAGCAGACCATCCGGGTCTTTGGGTGGTGTTTTAGGGGCGTCGTCGCGCACCATCGCTACGGTATTCAGGTCAAGTGCCATACTGGCGCCCAAACCTAAGGCTGCGGCGTGAAGTAGACTACACGCACCGTGTGCCTTACCCTTGCCCAACACTACCATTCAAACTCACCTTTCGACTACTTTTGCTGATATTTCCGCTCCAACATGTCTGCCCATAGTGTCTACTCTCGCTAATATGTAGTCGTTTTCCTTCAGTTCAGTTATTGACAATGGAATTCCGCTCGGCGACACCAACCTTACAGTCTCCGCTTGTTGGGCGTACAGAGAGGCTGTATGAGCATTTACATCCTTCATCTTCAATAATAATAGTGGTCGATTTTCAATCTTCACCCTGCCCACTGTCATAGGTCGGGTCTCTCCGGTGGCATTGTAAACCAGCAACTCATCTCCGGCAGAAACCTCAGAAAGATAGCACGTCTTGCCATCAGCTCGCATACAATACGAGTGAATTGCTCCGGCATTGACCCTGAACGGACGCGGTGGAACATAACCGCTGACTATAGTCTCACCATGAACCAGCACCATCATGCTGGAACTGGAGCCGACGAGAATACCCTCTCCCGGGTTAAGAAGAGCGACGAAATCGACGCATACACGATCACCCGTCGAACCTTCCTCGATTGCGGTAATCATCACCGGTGAAAGTTGCCCCTGCTCAATAGTCTCAGTATGGGTGATAAAGCCATCACTGCGCTCCAATCTCTGGGATTTGCAAATCGCCGCGGCCTGCCACAATTCCTCCTCATCACCCAACAAGATTGCATCGACTCCGATATCGAGGGCGAATGCTGCCCCTGGAATCAACTTCGAATCATCCAATCTGACCGCGATCGAGGTCGGTGTTCCACCGGCGTCGGCGATGAGGTTCTCCAGTGGAATCAGGGTCCAGTCTCGGCACTCGACCAAGAGCCAGTTCACCGAACCTACGGCGCTGCGCGCGGCGGCCTGGCCGTCCGGGTCATCGATGTGAAAATGGGCGCCAATCAGGTTACCGTCACGGTCGAATAAACGCTTCCCATCGGTGGTGATCTCGTCGCCGAATCTAATATCGATGGCCGAGGAAAAATCTGTCGAATCGATTTGGCAAGGAGTGTCCGAATCTTGAACGTCAAGCCATAACTGCACTGTCTCACCTCAATTTTTCCGCCGCTTCCCTCGGCCCTACCCCGCGCTGCACAACATCGTGCAAGGCCTTTGCATAGGCCGCAGGGTCGTGATGGGAGAATACTTGCCGACCCATGCATACACCCGCCCCGCCGGCCAGGATGGATTGCTTGACCATTTTCAGCAGCCCTTCGATGTCGTCATGTTTTTCTCCGCCGGCGACCAAGACTGGAATCGGAACACCCGAAGTTACGATTTCAAAAGATTCCATCGACCCGGTCCACTGTGTCTTGACCACGTCACAACCGAGTTCCCAACCCAATCTCACTGCATGGGCAACACCGTTGGTGGGGTCCCCTTCAATCTGGAGATTTTCTCCTCGAGCATACATCATTCCGAGTAATGGCACGCCGAGTCTATGACACTGCTCGCTCACATAGCCCATTCGAGTAATCATTTCCGCCTCGTGTATAGACCCGAGATTAACTTGCAGACTGACCGCAGTCGCCCCGCGCGACAGTGCCTCTTCGACACTTCCCACGACCACCTTGTCGTCACTACGTTCACCACCATGGATGGTTGAAACCGAGAGATGGGCTACCAATGGAGGGCCGGAAAGGGATGATAAATGACTTACCACACCTTTTTGGGCGACTACGGCATCAACATTGCCCTCGCCCAGGGAGTGGTATAATGTTCTCATATCCTCAAGCCCAGCTAGCGGGTAATAAGAAGCCCCGTGGTCGAGCGGAATCCAAACCCCTCGACCATTAGGTAGCAGTTTTCCCAACCGTTCTTTTTTCTCACCCATAGCGCTCACACCGCGGCGAGGCAATTACCCCTCATCAAACCATGTAGTAATACGATACTAAGAAATGATTAGAAGTTACCGTAATATCGGCCACATGATGGTTGAAGCGATGCTCTCCATGAAGGGAATAGAAAGATACTATGAAATGTCGTCAGAGACCGTCAAGGCCCTTGACGGAATCAATCTTGAGATTGAGGAAGGAGAGAGGGTTCTCCTCCTCGGTCCCTCTGGTTCTGGAAAAACGACCCTACTGAATTGCATCGCCGCTCTGGACAATCCGACGGCAGGAGAATACAGTTTCAATGGGAACGCAGTACCTCGAGGTCACGCAGAGAAAATGACCTCCTTTCGACGAGACAATATTGGTTATGTCTTCCAATTCTACAATCTCCTTCAGGATCTCACCGCACTTGAGAACATCCTCCTCATTCAGGAGTTGTCGGGTGGGCGCGATGTGGGGCGAGCGAGAGAGTTGCTGAGATTGGTTGGCCTTGAGGGTGAAATCGACCGCTTCCCAGCAGAGATGAGTGGTGGACAACAGCAACGTGTAGCAATTGCTCGAAGTCTTGCGAAGTCCCCGAAACTCCTTCTCGGAGACGAGTTGACCGGAAATCTGGACTCCAAGACGACCGCAATGGTGATGGAAGTACTCATCAAGGCGTGCGAATCAGAGAACATCACCACGGTGATGGTCACTCACGATGAATCATTGTCGAAGTATGCGACCAGAGTCGTGCGATTGGATAGTGGAATCGTCACGTCGGATGAGAAAATGGGTTTGTGACGAAGGGGGGTAAATGGGTGTCGATGCTCCTGACAAAGAGATTGATGCGTAGCCTGTGGCGCACCAAACTACGCCTTTCCGCAGTTGTGCTGATGATTGCTGTCGGAGTGTTCGCTGGCATCTCCTTCGGTGCTTATGGGACTGCAGCGACCACGATGTATGATGACATCTATTCCGATGAAGAAGGCCGAATCAATCTCGCTGATGTAGTGGTGGAGAATCCAGGTGGTGTCTGGAACGGCACGACTTCAGAAGATATATGTCAGGCGATCAGGGATGAATGGACGAATCCCGACCTTGAATTGGAATTCTGTGAACCTAGGCTTAATTTGGAGGGATTGATGTTCAATCTACTGGATAATGGGTCTGAGGATATGGTCCACGCGGTGTGGTATGGAATCGACGAAGGCAAGGTCGACAGGGTGTGGATGCCAGATCATGATTGCTGCTCGGGCCGTCTGGCTGCCGCAGCCGACGAGATTGTGCTCGATGCACACGCGGCTTCTGGAATGGGAATCGATGTTGGTGAAAGCATCTCGATTGCTGCAGGTGCAGGAAGGATGAATCTCACTGTCGTCGGCATCGGTCTGTATTCCAATCACCTGTACTTCGCTGAGGAGGGTGCGCTTTACCCCGCCTCTGCAGGCACTTTCGCAACCGGATACCTTTCTGCAAGCGGTATGGAGGTATTGGCCAACCGAAGTACAGGTTCGTCAAACAGAATACTGATTGACGTCAAAGGAACACCACCCTATGATCTCCAATCGACCGATGCGGTCGAGGGGGTGGAGTTGAACGCGGTGAAGGCTCAGATTTTGGAGATTGTGAGCGAGGAGTCCGACGACCCGGTTTCGGTGTATGACCAATCAGGTATCTACTCTGTCGAATTACTCCGCGCCGATGCTGAGGGTGCAAACAAAATGTATCCTTACGTGACCGGTATGATTGCTGTGGTAGCAGGCATCACCATCTTCCTCAGTCTACAAAGACTGATTCAATCTCAAGCCAAGGAGATTGCTGTTCTTAGGACCTTAGGGGTTCCCCGCAGGTCCATCATGCCAGGATACATCCTCGCGCCAATGATCATCGGTTCTGTCGGTGTGGCCATTGGTACGGCTCTTGGCGTGTGGGTCGGTGCACCAGCCATGCTTGGCATGTACGAGGACATCATGGGGATTCCAATAATCGGTTATTCAGTTCCCCCATCCCTCGTCATCCTCAATGTGGTAATCGTAATGGTCATCGTCCTGCTCTCGGGGATCCGCCCCGCTTGGCAGGCAGCACAGATGCAGCCCTTGGAAGTGATGCGAGGTCAGCACGAGGTCAGGTTGTCCTCGAGAAGGATTCAGAGATGGACGGCCAAAATGCCCGCTACCGTTGGCCTCACTATCCGTTCAAGCATCCGCAAACCGGTTCGCTTGGCATTCACATTCCTCGCAGTAGGACTCTCGATGTTGATCTTAGGGTCGATGCTTCTGATGATGGGATCGATTGAGGATCTGTTCGGGACTGAGAGAGAAACCTGGGATGCTCGAGTGAATGCACCTGAGGGTGGTGAGGATGAGATTATCCAATGGGCACAGAGCAAAGGTGTCTCCTATGAACTGTTATTGCAGTATCCCGGAAGTCCAGCAGAGAGTGATTCACGCCTGCTCTCGGTGAATGGATTGGACCAATTCTCCTCGACCGATTCCCCTACCGGTATGATTCATGTCAAACTCAAAGAGGGGTCATACCCTGTCGCGAATGCTACAGTCACTCAAGTCCTGATTGATGAAGGGTCAAGCGAATTCCTTGGTTGGAAGATTGGAGATCAGCCGACCATGATGTTTGGGTCCATCTCTAAGCAGGTCAAGGTTACGGGGATAACCAAGGGTGAGATATTCCGCACAGTCTACCTCCATAGGTCAGATCTATCCGCAGAGGTCGGACTGAATGCGACTTCTGTGCTGTTAGACCTGCCTAATGGGGTCGAGGTCGATTCGGAACTCGGAGCGATTTCAGAGGGGATTACTCTGATGGCGGATCAGGACAAAGCATTTGATGAGATTATGGATAAACAGATACAGTTCCTCATCGCGGTCGAGGGGCTTGGGATTCTGATGGCATTCGGGGTACTGTTCAACACCTTGGTGATGAACCTGGCTGAACGAGACTCAGAACTGGCGACCTTGCGAGTCCTTGGTGCCCCGATTAATCGATTGGGAGCGATGATATTCGGCGAGCATCTGGCCATCGGGGTGATTGGGGGGATCATGGCCTGTATCTTCTCAGTTCTTGGAACCCAGATGCTGATTGATTCAATGGTACAATGGGCGTTCTTCTTCACAGTGCAAGCGAGTCTTGGCTCACTAGCCATCATTGGTGGGACCGTTGTGTTGATGTCCATCTTACTTACTCCATTCGGAATGTGGAGGATAAAGAAAATGGATTTGGTCGACAGCGTAAAGGAGTTTTCAAACTGAGGATTTGCCGGCAATAATCTAAACATACTCGTCGGGCCTGGGTCATACATGGTGGGGGCGGGCGAATGGATGATGATTGGCGTACTCGGCCTCGCTTTCATGTGTGGAGTATGGGTACTTATCATCCGCGGGGATGTAGATAAACCCGACCGCCGAAGGTTGGATGCTAACGATTATTCCCGCTTCAGCAGACGGCGTACAGGTCCAGAATTCAAAGAGGCACGTAAGGAGATTGAGCAACGATTGGCAATAGTGTCGCGACGTAATCGAGCGCGTTCACAAGCTCAGATGAAAATAGCCGAGGCCGAGTTGGCCCGCCAAAAGAGAATTGATGCCGCTGAAGCGGCATTGAGGTCTGAGGAACTTCGTCTCAAAGAAGAGCAACTTAACGCCGAAAGGGAGAGAATGGAGGAAGAACGACGGCGCCGAGAGGCTGAGGAAGCTGAACTGCAAGCAGAAGAAGACCGCCGCCGCCGTGAGGAAGAGGCGCGCCTTAACGCCGAAGCCGCCGAGTTGGAATCCCAAGCCGCCGAGGCAGAACGTATTCGCCAAGAAGAACTTGCGGCGCTTGAAGAGCAGCGCCAAGCTGAACTTGCCGCCTTGGCGGAGGCCGATGCGATGCTTGAGGCGCAGGAGGTCGATGACGAAACCACAGCAGAACTGCGGGCGAGACTTGAGGCAGCGGGTGGTCGAATCGGCGATGTCAACGTGTCATTGATGTGGAATAATTACAACGACCTCGACCTCCACGTAGTCTGCCCTTCCGGTGAGAGGCTGCACGGCGGAAACCGCACCTCGGCATGCCATGGCGAACTCGATGTCGACGCCAATGTCAAGCCCGAATCCAAGAAACCGGTCGAGAACGTTGTCTGGGATATCGGCAATGCTCCCAACGGCACCTATAGGGTATACGTTCATCATTACAAGAAGCATAAGAAGCGGGGTACCAAAGACCCAACTGAATTCAAGGTCATCGTCAATGCCGGTGGCACATTCACCGAGTACAATTCGGAATTGTCCAACGGCGACCCGATAATGCTCGTAACCGATTTTGAGATGCGCGAACGCACTCCTGAAGAAGAAGAGGCATATCAAGCGGAATTGGCTGAGGCAGAAGCCGCTCGTCTGGCCGAGGAAGAGGGGGCCGCACGCAAGGAAGCTGAAGAAGAAGCTGCTCGCAAGGAAGCCGAGGAAGAGGCCGCCCGACTGGCTGAGGAAGAAGAAGCCGCTCGCAAGGAAGCCGAGGAAGAGGCCGCCCGACTGGCCGAGGAGCAGAGGCAGGATGATCTAGCCGCTGCTGAAGAGCAGAGGCTCGCTGAAATCGCCGCCGCCGAAGCCGCCGCTGAGCAGCGGGAGAAAGATGCCGTTCACCAGGCCCAGGTCGAAGCTGAGGAAGTGGCCGAAGAGACCGCCCGAGAATTACGCCGCCGCCTCGAGCAGGCTGGAGGTAGAATCGGCGACGTCAACATCTCATTGATGTGGAATAATTTCAATGACCTCGACCTTCACGTGGTCTGTCCCTCGGGTGAGCGTATCCACGGAGGAAACCGGTTGTCGCAATGCAAAGGTGAACTAGATGTCGATGCCAACGTGAAAGCCGAGACCAAGAAACCGGTCGAGAACGTGGTCTGGGATGTCGGAGATGCTGATGATGGCTTGTACAAGGTTTATGTTCACCATTACAAGAAGCATAAGAAGAGGCGCACCAAGGACCCAACCGAATTCAAATTAATTACTGGAGTCAAGGGTGAATTCAAGGAATACAATTCCAAATTATCACACGGTGAACCGATATTGTTGGTGACAGAGTTCACTCTCGGCGATTCCATTCCCCAGCCTTCTTCATCACCACCAGAAGGTGAAGAATCCCAGGTTGAAGATGAGGCTCTTGATACCTCCGAGAACGAAGAGAAAAACTAGTTTTCCGGCCGCCGGAAAACTTCCCGGATAAATGGAAAACCGAAGCGATTTCCGATTGGTTCATATGGCTTACTCAGTACCCCCCCCTAATGGGGATACCTCGCGAAAGGGTGCTTGAGTGGCTGGCCGCCTACGATCCGGAAGAGATTACTATCGGCGTGGTAGCGTCACATTCATCACTACAGATTCTCCACGGTGCTCGTCAAGAGGGCTTCAAAACCCTCGGCATTGCGGTCGGAGATAATCGCCGACGACTCTACTCAGCTTTTCCAGGCGCCCAGCCTGATGAGTGGTTGATGCTGGATGATTACCGTGAACTTCTCACCCAAGCTGAATGGCTACGGCAGCGCAACGTCATCATCATTCCTCATGGCTCTTTGGTGGAATATCTCGGGGCTGAGAATTTCCGTAATCTCGAGTTACCGTCCTTTGGCAATCGTGACATCCTGAAATGGGAGTCAAACCGTGAATCTCAGCGTATTTGGCTTGAATCGGGTGGCTGTACCATGCCGGCCGTAATCACCGACCCGCACGATATTGATGGCCCGGTGATTGTCAAGTATGCTGGCGCAAAGGGCGGGCGAGGCTACTTCATCGCCCGTGACTACCGAGATTTCCGTAGAAACGTCAACCTTGAAGAGGAGTTCACCATTCAGGAATATGTTATCGGCTGTAGATACTACATGCATTTCTTCTTCGACCCCATCGCCTCCGATGGCTATCAGGTGCGTGGCATCGGCAACAACACCGGCAAAAAACTTGGCCGGCTTGAATTATTGAGCATGGACCGCCGCGATGAGAGCAATGTCGATGAATTCTACAAATTGGGCAGTCTGCGCGACCTGAGGGAAATGAACCTTGAGCCGTCCTTTGTGGTGACCGGGAATCAACCAGTGGTGATTCGTGAGAGTCTTCTGCCGAAGGCATTCGAACTCGCCGAAGGTACGGTAGCGGCATCATACGAATTGGAAGATGAGGCATTCGGTATGATTGGGCCATTCTGTCTTGAGGCAATCGTCACCGACCAATTGGAATTCAAGATCTTTGAAATAAGTGCTCGAATCGTTGCCGGCTCCAACCCATTCGTCGGTGGTTCACCATATTCCGACCTCAATGAATACCGGATGTCAACCGGCCGCAGAATCGCTAGAAGCATTCGTAACAGCCTCGACAAGGGTTGTCTGGACGAACTCATTTCTTGAACCTCTCATGGGGTGAAGTTCGTAAGGAATGCCACCACTGCTCAATGCATGGGGGAAGGAAAACGCCGTATCACCTATGCCGATTATCTGCACCTGCACGACCTTATTAATCTCCAAGACGGCGCCGGGGATAGAAAAATCAGTAGTGATGAACACCATTTCATCATCGTTCACCAAGCCTTTGAATTGTGGTTTTGTCGGATTCTCTTTGAGATGCGTGAAATCAAAATACTGTTGGCACAGCGGCCTGTTCCAGAAGATGACATTCCTAGAATTGTTCACAAACTTGAGCGAGTGACTGAGATTTTCAATTTGTTTCAAGGGCAATGGAAGGTAATGCAGACCTTGACCCCGCAAGGATTTTTGAATTTTCGCGATGAACTCGGCACCGCATCGGGTTTTGAATCCTTCCAACTACGCGAATTGGAGATAATGCTGAGAATCTATTCCACCGACCGTCCAGGAGAAATGAATCCACTAGAGCACTTTGCTAGATTGGCGGATGAGAGCGAATCATCGCGCGCAGCATATCAAAGACTGGTAAAAGTGTCCGAAGAGACTACGATTCGGGAAGAACTTCGCACCTGGCTATCGCGAACCCCAATCCACGGTTCCTCTCCGGATGATGATGGTGATGAGGCGGTGGTGCGAAATTTCGTCGAGGAGCATCTGGCAACGACTTCGGCATTGCATGAATCGGCCTTACAGCATTTCGCCGACATTGGGCAGACGGATATCGAGAAGATCGGCGCCAGATTTGCCGCGTCGCTTGAAGGAGCGCGAGAATTCCTATTGCCAGATGGGCAGGTCGACCGCGCCCGAGCGGGTTTACTCTTCATCGAGTCTTACCGTGACCTGCCACTGTTGGCATGGCCGCGCGCACTGGTAGATAGTGTGGTGGAAATGGAGCAATCGATGTTGCTATTTCGCACCCATCACGCTCGCATGGTCGAGAGAATGATTGGTCGCAGGGTCGGAACCGGGGGCTCATCTGGGGTCGATTATCTCGATGCGACTACGAAGATGAGGATTTTCACCGATCTGTGGGCGGTACGCACGCTGCTGATCAAGCGCAGTGAATTACCGCCGGTAAAGAAACCTGAGGCCTACGGTTTCCGAGGTTAATGATGCGCCTCAAAGGGTATTACGGCGCCCTTACCCCAAAGTCTGAGGAGTCCTCGATATCGGTGAGAAATTGGTTCAGTCCAAGTGCGGGTCGGTATCGATGGGAATCATGTCGTGTTCATATTCGTACAGAGCGATTTTCAGCGGGTCGAGAACGAACCTGATATTAGCTTCTTCAACTCCGAAAAGTGAAATCAATTCGGCCTTGAATGCCGAGCGTAGTTCTTCTTCAGATGCATTTAGCGGCGCACCCATTCCTATCTGTAAAGCACGAGCACCGATAATTCGAGCGCGTTCAAAGCGGGTGTGGTTTTCATTTGCCATTGGATTCACCTTCGACGGAATCGCCGACCTGTGGCCTGTTATTGAACCCATCGCTTATCCTTCTGCCCACATTGCACCCAGCCAAACGACCAACCCGTCCTTCACAGTCCAGCGATAAAGTAACTATCAAACGTGAGTGGCTCAACGAAGGGGCATGGACGAGGTGGGCGATGAGCGTCAGGTCCACCTACCACTTTTCATCGCCGGTATCGCGCTACTGATTACTATCGTTGGTGGCACAATCAGGATTCACGATGCCGGAGAATCATGCCCTGATTGGCCGACCTGCTTCGGCTCTTGGGGATTCGATTCATCTCCCCAACAACAGGAATCTTGGTGGCAGGAGAATCCCGATGAAATCGATTCACGCGGCGCCCAACATCGCTATTCGACTTTTGAGATTTTCATCGAGTGGTTTCATCGATTGCTGGTTGGAATCATTGCCATCCCTATCCTGCTGAATGTGTTCATCACCAACAAGAATCGCTCGCAGGTCGGGGAAAAAGTACGCATGTTGGCGATTTACTCTGCAATATTACTACTACTGCAGGCGGTCGCAGGCTACGTCACCGTCAAATTCGATAACGCTGATTGGTCTGTCGCTCTGCATTTGGTTCTCGCGGTGACTTTTATTTCTGTACTGCTATGGCAATGGTTGAGTTGGAAGCGAGTAATCGAGCCTCGATGGTGGGTATTCTCCTTAACCCCGGCGCAGGCAGAATCGATGAAAAAGCCGGTTGGAATAATGCTGATAGCGGTGCTGATTCTGCTCATTCTCGGCGCCTGGGTTTCTTCTACAGCTGGAGGAGAATACAACCAAGCCTGTGGGGTTGGCAGCGAAGCGTGGCCACTCTGTCAAGGCGAATTCGTGCCCGATGTCTCGCAAACCCCGATCCTCGTGCAAATGGCTCACCGGGTAGCGGTCATGGTGGCCGGGGGTCTGCTCTATTGGGGTAGCCAACGGGGGTGGCGGGAATTTGCCGAAAATAGTTGTGCTCTCAGTAAAAGTATAACCACAGCATTCTTTCTCTTGGCGACAAATATTCTCATCGGAGGGCTTTATCTCATTACCGCGACCGAGGGTTTCATCGAATGGCTCTCGCTGATTCATCTAGTGCTTGCTGTAGCATCATTCATAGCCATCGCAGTTTCTGCTATGTTGGTCGAAATCGCAATTTCAGCGCCGGCGGAGGGGGATGAAGAATGAGCGCGGCGGAGAATGAATCCCCAAACCTCGTAACCATCTGGTTACGGCTGATGAAATTACGGGTCATCGTCCTTCTCCAAGTCACCGCGATATGTGCAATTCTGATGCATGACCTTTTGGTGCGCAAGGGCGCAATAGATGCATCATCGCGCGACTGGATGGATACCCTTTTTACATCGGTATTGGTAATTATTGGTGGAACGCTTTCGGCAGGCGGAGCCAATGCCATCAATATGTGGTACGAACGAGATATTGACAAGGGAATGAAGCGTACCGCAAAGCGTCCGCTTCCTTCTGGCCAAATAGCGCCGATTCACGCTCTGATATTCGGAATTGTGATTGCGCTGATCGGGGTTGGGATTCTGTGGAATATTCATTGGAAAGCAGGTTTTTGGAGCGCTTTTTCGGTGTTATTCTATGTTTTCATCTACACCATTTGGTTGAAACGGAGAACACCGCAGAATATAGTCATCGGTGGAGCCGCTGGCGCTACTCCACCCCTCATCGGCTGGGCCGCTGCGGCTGCAGGTGGAATTGAGTCGAGCAATGCCTTCGACCTCGGTTCGCCAATTCCGTGGTTGTTATTCCTCCTGATTTTCCTGTGGACTCCCCCTCATTTCTGGGCTCTCGCACTGTTTCGCGGCGGTGAGTATGGCAAGGTCGGCATCCCGATGTTGCCCGATGTAAAGGGGGCTGACAGAACCCTGTTCGAGTCTAAGATCTACTGTGTACTGCTGGTGTCTCTCGCCGTAATACCGATAATCTGGAACGATTATGGGCTCGGAATTTCTGCCAGTATCCTGACCGCAGGTCTGGGTATTTGGTACGCCTCGACGGTTTGGCGAATCAATCCGAACGAGGATATCGACGAAAAGGGGAGATTACCATCGGCTTTCTCTTCTTTCATGAACTCGCTGAAGTATTTGGCGCTGATGTTTTTCGGCCTGGTCATAGTCTGCATGTTGCCGTTCTAGCGAAAGTTACTAGATTCAAATTGTGTCTCGACTTTCGCTAAGGGGTTTCCCACCTGGTGACCTTTCTCCCTAAGGCCGAAGGTCGTCTCAAATCGTAGTGGCCTTCGGTATTCGCCCTGTTTAAGCGAGTCGCAAACACTCATCAAATCACGATTATTACTTATTGTTGGGTAATGCGATGCAATAATCAATTTCTTCGCTTGCTCCTTGCTGTTTGTGCTCAGGATTCTATTGTTCAAGCATCTATTTGGAGGGTATTATCGCACAAGCGTCACCGCTCGTTTTATGTTGGAATCACCGGTCGCCAAGACACTGCGGTCATCGCATAGCCTGGCCATTGCGCCGGATTGCTAATCCGGTGGGTCTACCCACGAGGGTTCGAATCCCTCTGACCGCGCTCAGTCAAAGAAGTCTGAGAAGTCATCGTCCAAGTCATCATCGTCGCGGTGTTCGCCGCTGATGGTTCGCTTGAACTTCTTCACTCGACGACGCAATAGCGGCAGACCGATGAGATTCATCACCAACAGAATCAGGAATGTAACGCCGGCGAGTTGGAATGGTTCATCCTCAAGGTAGGACTCGAAGTTGGCCAGATAATCGATGCCGTAAGGCGGCTCTGGCTCCGGCGGCGGCTCCGGTACTAGATATTCTCGATAATCCCAATACTGGTTATCGACATGTACCCGCTCGATATTATTACTCTCGCCGTATGTGTGTAAATACATCACATTTCCGACCTCATCGGTTGGTGCGAGGATATAGTAGTAGGTGCGATAAGGAACAGGCCCCCCGGGAGTCCAGCCTGATTGTTGGTACGAACCTCCGCTTTGAGAGGTGAATGAAATATTTGCTTCCAGCGGCTGTAGAAATTTCAGGTCGGTATTATTTGGTCGAGAATCCAAACGATACAAATTGTAGGAGACCGCACCGCCGATTTCATCAGCAGGCCAGGTCCAGGTGAGGTTGACGACATAACAGCGTGACCAATCAAAGAACCAACTCCAGCATTCGGAATCATTGGTGAATGTAACTGTATGCTGAAAATTTACCACTTCGGTATTCGGTGGTACCGCATCACCACAGGTAAGTGTCGACTGCGAAAACCCACTTGACTCAGAGATGCTGGAAACATTACCGCGGTAGAAATCAGGAATCGATTGCCGGTCGATTGGCACCACGAAATAACTTGAACACATTCCGACTGCGAGCGCAGTGGGGTCATTCCAAGTGCCATTATGGGCACCTAATTCAGCCTTACTGGTATCGGCGACAAGAAGTTCCCAAGTCTCGTATGATTCTACGCTATCGACCAATGGGAATGGCATATTAGTTGAGGCTGGCATGGTGATTCGGTATATCTTCCAACCTCCGAAGTAACTATTATCTAAATCACCGGAAGGTTGCCAATTTACTTTCATATATCCTTCGGGGAGAATCTCGATGTCGACGGCACCTGGGCTGACCTCGATATCAGGTATAATACCAGCTAGTAGATAAGCGCCAGAATTCACCAATATTGCCGAAGCGGTTTCCTCATCGATAATGGAAAACTCGTCATTATCACTCAATTGCCCCCACTCAATACCGGTGAAATTCTGTAAATTGAATAATTGCAATGAACTTCTATTGATGGCAGGTGGTATCAAAGCCGAGAGATTGAATTCGAGATACATATTTTCCATGCCGGTATCGGGATTTGAGGCGTCGGTACTGAAGACCTCGATATTCATTATAATGAGGGCGTCCAATCCGGCTTGAAGATTGTAATTAGTACCCACTTCGGGCATGCTCTGCTCAGCTTCTACTCGAGCCGATGTCAACGTAACCGTCTCACCATCGAGCCACGGTGCTTGTTGCAACTTGGTGCGATTGAAAACGGTCAGATAGGTGTATGCCGATTCTTTATTGCCCAGAGCATCTTCTACCTTGACCATGAACATATGTTCGCCCATGCCAACCAGGCTGGCGTCGAACTCGATGCTCTTACCATATGACCATTCTATAACCCCAGCGAGATACCAAGAGTAATTCAGCGGCTTTGCTGCTGTGGATGCCACCTGAGCGCGCAGGGTGATGTTTTGACCTGTATCATAGGTACTCAATGCATTATCCTGAGTAGCGACAGGATTGATATCTCCGGCCACGATAGTCACCGTCTCGGTAAGGACATTGTCCGAAGGCTTGTCATCATCACCTACCGCGAAGGAAGTCGGAATGGAGATACGTAGCACCTTTGATCCTAGGCCTTCAAGGTCATAATTGCACAATATGCTTTTACCGGGATGAATAGTGACATTGGCACAAAAATATGGCCCGCTTTCGTATTCAAAGAAAACCGTAAAAATCTCCAGTTCAATCGTGGTATTGAGTATCGAGGTATAGCCATTATTCTTTATCTCGACCTCAACTGAGCCTAGGCCGAAAAAGTAATCGGTGGAATCAGGTTGGTAGGCTGGATACATCTTCTCGACAATCAAATCTATAGTATCGTCAAAAAATACGTATGAACTAGCGAGGTTGTTGAAAGAATTCATATCACTGCTCGAATTCAATACCCCGTACTCGAGCAGGAATGCACCTTCTTGGGGAGAACTGAGATTTGGCAAAGACAGGTTGAAGAATTCTGGCCCCCATTCGCCTCCGGGATTACTGATTATCGCGCTATCATTAGCGATAACGTTGTCGCCGTCGTCTAATAATCGCCAACCGGCCTCTACCACCAGATCGCAATTGGTGATGCAGGAGGTGACGATTCCCTTGAAGTATAGCGGGTAGTCGGTATTGGTATTGTAAATCCAGTTACCATCTTGAAAAGCATAATTGTGATGCCCAGGCTTGACATCCCAGTCCGAATCAATCTCGATGTCCATGAAGTACTCGGCTAGGTTAAAGGTGTAGGCGATAGCATCGTTGCTCGCATTCTGGTCATCGATGACAAAGCGGAAAACGATGGTGTAGATTCCCGGTTTGTTATAATACTCAAAGGTGGAGTCGAATTCTATCGTTACACTTTGTCCCGGTGAAAGAATTGGAATTGATTTCAGGCCATTTTTATGGTCAGTGCCTCCGGAACACAGCGTAGTGACGAAATCCCCGGCACAGGTGGTCCATTTCACCGCCTTGGTAGAGGTAGTTATGGAGCCGAGGTTCTGCACGATAACCGAAGGTTGAATCGAATCCCATTGTGAATAATTAGACCATGGAATTGGGGTTGAACCCGATATCACCGCCACATCCCCCTCAAGAGAGGCGCTGGCAGACGGTAGTGAAACAATCCCGGAAAAACCCGAAATCAACAACCCTATAACCAAAATCAAGGCTTTGTGTGAGCGAAAAAGCGAGAGGTCTTTCTCAAGGATTGATAGCCCGCGGCCGCACTGCATCGGCATTGTGTAACATCCGTACCTCAAATAGGGTTCGGCTGTGCTGGCCTAAAGGCCAGCCAAATGATGGGTAAAACCACCAATCCATAATGGCGAATAGTGCTCTGGCTCAACCGTAGGCTTATGGGGGGGCGTTGTCGGTGGCGTTTCGTGGACGCTGACCCGGCTTTGCCTTGCCGCTCGCTTGCGGGTGATGAGTCCGGGATGACCGCGGTGATAGAATTCCTTTCCGCGTTCGTATTATTCTTGATGATAGTCACTGCTTATCTCTCGTTGGTGCAGTTGAGCTTGGGGGCGAATGAGCCGGGTTTGGACCGCTTGGACCGCGCCGCTTCCGAAGGCCTTCAGCGATTGACCGATGACGAAGGATTATTCGTACCTTGGCAAGAAGGCAATCGTGACCTAGGTAATGCGACCAGCGATTGGCATTTGGTAAATGCCTCGATGCTGATAGGAGGCGATGTACTGCCCGGTTTAGTCACCGCTGACGGGGTCCTTGCCGGCAAGAAATTATCGGCCCTGAAGAATCTATCAGAAAGGCAATTTGCCCGTGGCATCGGACTCGATGAATCATATCAGTTCAGGCTGGTAATCAAGGTGGTCAATAGCGATGATTCCAGTCGTATCGACACCATTCTATTTGACGATGGTACCCCCAGAACCGCGGCAAAGGATAGTTCTACGGCAAGCCGAGTTTTTGCATTAGGTGATGAATTGGTCAGAATAACACTTGAGGTGCACGATGGGGCACAGCACTTCCCCTCCCTGCGCATCACCGAATTCCAACCCAGACCGATTGCCGGGCAACCGGAGTGGATCGAAATGTATAATCCAAATGGATTTGCGGTAAACATGTCAGGTTGGGGACTGATGCGGCAGACCGGTTCATCAGCTGCCTCAGTATTGTTTGAATCAGGGGTGCTCCCCGGTGGTGAGATGGCTCTGTATTCGGGCTGGGCCGAGTTGCAGGAATCCGGGAATGCATCATTCATCAGCGACCTTAGCGAGTCGGGTTTGTTAGGGGTCGGGGCTCAGGATGGCCTAGGCGATGTCTCTGGTTCGCTTTCTTTGACATATGCCGATATTACTTCGACTGGGACCATTGTGTTCACCATCACTTGGAATCAAACTTGGCGTATCGGTGTCGGTGATTCGATAATATTCCTAGGTGGTTCACCGGGAGAAACAGAAAATTGGAATGTCACTTCGACGCCATCACCCGGTAATTGGTAAGCACTTCAATCCGGAACCCCGGTTGCATAGGCTTCATTTACCGAGGCCGTTGTCCCGTCATTGTATTCCATGTTGCCAAGCACTTCCTATACCCGTGACCGGTGCGTCACCGGGGTACACGGTCTGGATGAGATTCTGCGCGGCGGTATCCCTTACGGCTCTACGGTATTAGTTGCCGGCACCTGTGGTTCGGGGAAAACAACTCTGGGAATGGAATTCCTCGTTCGTGGTTCGATGACCGGTGAAGCCTGCGCCCATTTCACCGCTACCGAGCCCTCGGTGAAGCTCTTGGAAAACATTCGCCAGTACCCTTTCTTCGACATGCAATTGGTCGATACCGGGCTGATAAACGTATTCGATATGGACGTTCTGTATTCGTGGTTAGGCCTGACCAAAGCGACTTTTGAGTTGGAGGATGTGCACGCCCTCATCAAGGCTATAACCGATATTGTAAATACCATCGGCGTCACTCGATTGGTGATTGATTCAGTAACGACATTGTGTTATAAGATAAAGAGCGAGCAGTTGATTCGTGATTTCCTCTTCACCTTGGGGAAGAAACTCTCAACTCTGGGATGTACCACCATACTCATCGCTGAAATCACTTCGGCGACGCAAAATGCCCATTGGTCATCATTCGGTGTTGAAGAGGCGATTTGCGATGGTATAGTGGTAATGGGAGATGCCGAGAGAATGGGCCACCTGATTCGTTTCCTTCAAGTTGTGAAAATGCGTGGCTCGGGGCACAGTCGAGCAAAATATGCTCTTGAACTCACCCCGTTGGGAGTGATGTTGACGCCAATGTTGAAATGGGGCTCAATCAGCGATAAAACGGCCCAGTGGGGGTCATGACGGATGATAGAATTTGACCAACGTATCTCCGAGCAACTCTCCGAGGTTTCACTGAACAGTTCGATTCAGGTCAGGGTTGGCACCTCGAATGCTTTCATGGTCACCGCCAGTACCATCCTGCCGTTGATCGAGATGTTCGATATGGGTGGCGTATATATCTCAGCCAGTCGCGGTGCGGTCGAAATCATCGAAGCATTCGAAGGGATTGGCATGCCTACCGATAGGATTCACTTCATCGACTTGGTCTCCTCGGGGTTATTGGGGGGTACCGAAACACAGTACGACAACATCACCTTCATCGATTCGCCGATAATGCTTGAAAGTATTCTTCTGCGAACGATGTACCACATGAGAACCACGCCGTATGAACGCAATTTCGTTATCCTCGATAGTGTGAATGCTCTGGCGATTTACAATGAGGATAGAATGCTGGCTGAGTATCTACATACATTCATCAACACATTCAGGCAGAGGGAAGTCTTGACGGTGATAATCAATGTTCCCGACCAGACCCCGCCAGGGGTTCTGGCCAACCTCGACCTGTATTGCACAGACTTGGTCGACCGCGGTCAAGTGGTTATTAATTGAGGATACTGGGGATTGGAAATGGCTGAGAAAATCACTTTTTCACTTGAAGATGAGGAGTTTTTCGGCCCCAAGGGTAGTTTTGGCATCCCCAAATTCGACACCACCCTCGATGGTGGCATTCCGCGCGGCTTCTTCGTCATCGCCATAGTCGAGACCGGTAGTGGGGCTGAATTATTCGGCAAGCAATTCGTCTCCCCGGCAGAGGAGCCAGACAATACCCTGTACATTTCGACCAGCGAATCCGGGTCGCAGATTTTTTCGATATTCGATAAATATGGTTGGCCCAAGGATATCAGCGTGCGCACCATGGGTGAAGAATACAATCAGCGCGTGCTGAAGAAGGAATTGCAGGCTAGTCGCTTCCGCCTGGAAGGCTTCACCATGCCCGATATCCAGAAGTTGGCGCAGACCAGATTCGTCGATGACGAGGCCGAGGATTTCCTCACCGAGTTGACCAATGAAATAATGAGTCTGGGACATTATTTCCGCGCCGTGATTGACAGCATGGACTTCTTTTTCAATCGTGAAGACCCGTCGCGAGTGCTGGCGATGATGCGCATGATGCAGGCGCATACCCAAATGAATCGTGGCCTCCTGTTGTGTACGATCTCGGATTCGACGGTGACCAAGGCGATGGAGCAGGAGCTGGAGATGCTCGCCGACATGGTGCTCAAGTTCGAGGTTCATAGGATGGGTAATGAATTCGATACCAGAATGGTCATCAGGAAATTCCGCAACTCGCCGGAAAACCTCGCAATTGTCTCTTTTAAGGTGACTCCCGAAGAAGGGATCACCCCTGAGACTGTACAACGTATCATATGATAGAAAGCAACTGAAGGCCACTACGTATTGCTACACGTTCGGCCTTCGGAATTGTCTTGTCTTGGGTTTCCTATGCATTTACGCTTCGCTCACTTGAGAGGCTCGGGGGGAGGTGGTGCGGAAGTTTGACCAATTCAGCGAAAGCCGAGCCTATATATTCGCTACTCATTGGCTTTCGCTGGTAAGGTCCAGTTTGCTGAGTAGGGCATCGGCTCTCTCAAGGTTATTCTTGACCCGGTCGAGGGTCTCACTGGCCTCGACCACAGCTTCTCCAAGACGCATTTCCTCTTTTGCCTCGACATCTTCCAGCGGTAGTTCCGGGCGGTCGAATTGTCTGATGACCGAACGCAGTTCAGCAACCACGGCATCTATCTCGGTCTCGCTGAGGTTGATGCCACTGGGTAGGGGCGGTACATCACGGGGCGAGATGAAACCTAACTCGACTCCAATAACACCGCCGCAAGCGACTATTCGGGGGCGCAACTCGGCGGTATTCACGCTATAGCCACGCTGTTCCAGGAAGCGGATGAGAAGAGCCTGTTCACCGACCCCATACTCGCCACCCGACTTGCGTAGAATCGCCTCGACGACCTGTTCGAAACCGTCGATATTTCTCTCCAGTCGGTTGAGTGCGACTTGGGCCGAGTCACTCAGGTGTACCGCACCGTGTTGCATGATTCGCACAATTCTCTCTCGTCGAGCAATTCTCGGGTCATTCAGTGCCGCACTCTCATTGAGAGAAACCTGCAGATCGAATAGTCCGTGCAACCTACCACTTACCGCAGGAAGGCGCATATCGAGTCCACAATCACGCGCCAACTTCTCAAACTCCAGGCGCCCCTGTACCATGTCTCCGGCACAGGCATCGAGAATCGAATCAAGTCCATCGAGAAGTTGTGGCCGTACACCTTCCAATCTGCGTATTTCTTCCCTCTCACGCCATGAATCAGGTCCCAGGTGAACCGCTTCTCGCTCGGATTCTACAAGGGCTGAGATTTCACTCAACTTGGTGGTTATATGCTGCTGGACCATACCGAACTCGACCGCGAAACCCTGGCGACCGAGACTGGAGAAGAAAGCCTCGAGGTCGTCGCTATCTTCAGAATGTCCAATCAGCAGGAAATCGCGGATCGAACTCTCCAATTCAGCATTTCGTGCCTCGAGTTCCAGCACCGCCTGCTCACTGCCTACTTCGTGCTTCGACGGCGATGGCAATACCGAACTACTCGATGCTGCCTGTTGGTCGCTGGCCTCGGCCAGCCATTCCGCCAGTGCACTAGAAACCCGAGGGTGATTGATGGGAATACCGTGTGCCAGTAATTCGGAACGGAGAACCGCCTCATCTTCAAAACTCCAATCACCGCTATTCTGTTCGACAAACTGCTCGATTCGGTCGCGTAAACTCTGAATCTCCTCTGCCGTCATCAATTCATTCAAACTCGCTCTTTGGGTTGAACTTGGCATCGTCATCGGAGTGGCTAATTCCGTCACCGCCGGTGATTCTGCCATTTCTCCGGCGTTGTCTAACTGCAACGCCTCAGCCCAGTCGTCGGCAGGTATGAAAACCGCTTGGGAACTTGGCTTCGCCACTGATGCCGATGGCAGTTTTGTGGTCGTGGTCCCGCGCTTCAGGCTCTTCTTGATCTTCCCCCACGAGTTCTCATGGCTGACCAGCACGCCGGCAACCCGGCTGAAAAGGTCGGTCTTATTACCCGATCGTGGCATCTCAAGATTAATACACAGAGCGTGCAATTCATCTCGGGTCATCTTTTGCAGAGAATCGATGGTCAATTGCTTTGGGTCGTGATTCAGGTGCAGCCACAGGCGCTGTCGTCTAACCTTGATAGAGCCGGTTTTCTTGACCCCGAAGATGCCGAGAAAACCACCAAGGTCGCCATTAGAGGCATTTTGAATTCCTTCCCACGATAGGTCGAAGTCGGACAAGACCAGTTCAGCAATCAATCTGGCGCGAAGTTTTTCGACATTTCCCGCCTTGGCAACATCACGCTCGACCGCAATCTGCCGGAGGTTATCCAGACGGGCCTGATACAGCGTTTTCAGCATTCCTTCAGTCTCGTCCATACCCGAACCCCATAGGGTTCGACACAATACCATTCAAGAGCCTTCGCATTGTATAACTGAAGAAAATGCCGTTTCGTGGAGCAATTTTTTCTCACCGAAGTGGTATTATTGCTGGAGATTAAAGAAATGGGGGCTTCGCTTGTGTTGCGACACCTTCAAGCATCCTCGACCTGAGCGGGTATCGCCGAGGCTTGTGGCAGGAGTGCATTCATGGGTCGAAACCTGAAATCAGCAAAGAATCATCTACGCTTGATAAATAAGGACGGCGATAGCTTACTACAGCGGGTCTCAAGTGATATGAAGACGCTGGAATCGACTCTGCGCCAAGACCTTACCGAACGGATTTCCAATATGGATGACGGTTTGCTTGAGTTGGCAAAATTACGCGACGCCATCTCGGCTGGATTATCCGAGACCCGTAGAGAACTTGAGCGGGTGCATAAGAGGTTAGGCAAGGCCAATACCGATATATCGAAAGCCAAGGAATCAATTTTGGGCGTGGCCGAGAAGTTGGGCGAATCGCGACAGATGTACGGCGATATGCGCGACCAACTTGAGAAGGTCATCCACCAACCTCCGACCTCGATAGAATTGGTGCAGCAAGCGGTTCAGGGATTGCTGCGGGCTTCGAGTAAATGGGAAGGAGATGCGCAGGGAATCGAGGACCGCTTCGCCAATGTGGTCGATTGCAGCATTCCAACCGAGATAAAGGAACTCGAGTCCGACCTACTCAGCAACGGCTACTCGGTATTGCTGGCGGGAAACCAGCGCGATGAGAGCAAGATTGCACAAATCGATGATGAACTCATCAAGTTGATGGGCTCAGAGCCACGCTCTTCCTAGTCTTCAAGGCTCATCATCGGTGGGCGTGCCTCTCCCAGACGAGGGCTGGCAAGGTGCTCCATGGTGGCGATTTCCACTAGGTCGGTAAATGTCTGTAGAAGACGGATAACTGCTTCTCCAGCCTCATCTTGAGGGGCGATGCGTTCAACCGAAACTGTGACCGTGCCATCACGATTCAATACTTCAAGCATTAATTCGACCCGCGGTTT
>JYMV01032148.1_pt1 | contig 26690 bp, 27 predicted proteins | sample 338911 | NCBI WGS metagenome assembly JYMV01 (sample SAMN03354496, study PRJNA234377) | hydrothermal vent metagenome | biome: Deep sea; feature: Hydrothermal plumes at the Eastern Lau Spreading Center, Western Pacific Ocean; material: Seawater | place: Tonga | collected 2009 | depth 2000 m m
GCTACCCGTTGACACACTCTCACCCTATATTTATTCCCATACCGGCACCAAAGCGGTGCAGCACATCTATCGGGTCGCCTGCGGACTCGACTCGATGGTTCTGGGTGAACCACAGATTTTGGGTCAGTTAAAAAGCGCCTATCACACGGCTCGTGAGGCCCAGTCACTCGGCGGCATTCTCGACCGCCTGCTGCAAACATCATTTGCCGTCGCCAAGCAGGTCCGCACTCGCACCGCCATTGGCGCCAGTGCGGTGTCGGTCGCCTCTGCCGGGGTCAGCCTGGCAAAACAGATTTTTGCTGACTTGAGTGAACATTCTGCCCTGCTGGTTGGCGCCGGTGAAACCATCGAACTAGTGGCTCGTCATCTACGTGAACAGGGACTCAAACGTATCATCGTCGCCAACCGCACTTTGCAGCGAGCGCAGGATCTGGCGATACCATTCGGCGGTGCCGCGATTACATTGGATGCGATCCCCGAACAATTGAGCGAAGCCGACATTGTGGTCAGCTCAACGGCGAGTACCGAACCCGTGGTATGGACTAAAGACATCCGTGCGGCATGCAAACGGCGCAAACACCGACCGATGCTGATGCTTGATCTAGCCGTTCCCCGTGACATCGAGTCCGATGCCGCTGACCTAGATGACGTCTATCTATATAGTGTGGATGACTTGCAGGATGTAATCACGGACAATCTGCGCTCACGTAGCGAGGCTGCGATCGAGGCACAAGAGATCATTGAACTTCAGGTGGAACACTTTATGAGTTGGATGCGATCACTCAATTCGGTAGACACGGTGCGGGCACTACGTGCCGATGCGGAACTGTCGCGCGATGAAGTTCTGGCCAAGGCACTCAACTTGCTCGACAGCGGTCAAGACCCGCAAGAGGTCCTGCAGCGACTCGCCCACACACTGACCAACAAGCTGATTCATCGACCCAGCACTCAGTTGATGCAGGCAGCCGAGCAAGATCAGGACGACCTGCTCAAGGCGGCGCACACCTTGTTTCGTCTTGATGAGACCGACTGCGAGTAATGCAGGATTCCATCCTTAGACAGTTGCAACAAATCGAAGACCGGTTCGAGGAACTGACTGGCCTCCTGAGCGAATCAGAAATTATTTCCAACCAAGAACAGTTCCGCTCACTGAGTCAGGAGTATTCGCGCGCTGAACCCATCGTCAACGGGTTTCGCGAATATCTTGCAGCGGTTGACGACACCAAATCCGCCGCCGAGATGATGCTGGACTCCGATCCCGACATGAAGGCTCTGGCGCTTGAGGAAAAACGTGACTCCGAAGCCCGCAGTACGGTTCTTGAGAAAGAACTACAGACCCTACTGATCCCACCCGATCCAAACGACTCGCACAATGTGTTTCTCGAAATTCGAGCAGGCACCGGCGGTGCCGAAGCCGCGCTGTTTTCTGGCGACCTGCAGCGGATGTATACGCGCTACGCGGAGAACAATGGCTGGAGCATGGAACAAATCAGTGCCAGCGAGGGAGAACACGGCGGCTATAAGGAAGTCGTCATGCGCGTCACCGGCAACGGAGTCTTTTCACGACTCAAGTTTGAATCTGGCGCACACCGGGTACAGCGCGTGCCTGAAACAGAGTCACAGGGGCGCATTCATACCTCGGCGTGCACAGTTGCGATCCTGCCGGAGGCCGAACAAATTGATGAGTTCGACATCAAACCCGGTGATCTCCGGGTAGATACCTTTCGCGCCTCTGGCGCTGGCGGACAACACATCAATAAAACCGATTCAGCGATTCGCCTAACCCATCTTCCCACTGGCGTCGTGGTCGAATGTCAGGATGAGCGCTCGCAACACAAGAACCGCGCCCGCGCCATGTCACTATTACAAGCGCGTTTGTTGGCCGCGGAACAAGAACGCGCCGACTCCGAACGCGCAGAAAGTCGCAAGCAACTGGTTGGCAGTGGCGATCGCTCCGAACGTATTCGCACCTATAATTTTCCTCAGGGCCGCATGACCGACCATCGCATCAACCTGACCTTGTACAAGCTCGACGAGATCATGCAAGGCTCTCTGGATCAGGTCATACAACCACTGATCCAGGAATACCAAGCCGAACAATTGGCCTCGATCGGCAAGTAATGGAGTCGGGATGGCGACCATCCAGCAAACACTTGAACAGGCGCAAGCACGGTTGCAGCCATGCTGCTCCTCCCCACGACTCGATGCCGAAGTTCTGTTGTGTCAGATACTGCAATGCGACCGCAGTCATTTTCTGGCGTGGCCGGAAAAATCGATAGCGCCCGCACAGCAAGATGCGTTTGAGCAACTGCTCAGTTCGCGCACACGGGGTGAACCGGTTGCCTATCTAACCGGACGGCGAGAATTCTGGTCACTGTCGTTGCAGGTCACTCACGATACCTTGATCCCTCGGCCGGAAACTGAATTGCTGGTTGAGCAAGTACTGGATTGTACGACCGGCCGCTCATCCATGCGTATTGCCGACCTTGGCACCGGCAGTGGCGCGATTGCGATTGCCATCGCCACCGAACGACCGCACTTTCAACTACTTGCATTTGACTCAAGCGAGGCGGCGTTGGCTATTGCACGACGCAATGCGCGGCAACAGGAACTAAGTAACATTGAATTCATCCACGGTGACTGGCTGTCGGAATACGGCGATGAGGCGTTTGATGTAATTGTTAGCAACCCGCCGTACATCGAACAGAATGACCCGCATTTACAACAGGGTGATGTCGCATATGAACCTCAGTCGGCCTTGGTCTCTGGCATCGATGGACTGGATGATATTCGTCAGATTGTGATGCAATCAAAGGCCCATTTGCGTCCGGGTGGGCGGCTCATCATGGAACATGGGTACAATCAGCAAGTGCTGATCAAACAGTTACTCACAACCGAGGGCTACCGTGATATTCGCGGCCTGCAGGATTTATCCGCAATCGACCGATGCGTGGTGGCAACATGGGCACAGAGCTGAACGACGAACAACTGCTGCGCTACAGCCGCCACTTGCTGATGCCTGATATTGAACTAAACGGCCAGCAGCAATTGTTGCGCTCGCACGCGCTGATTATTGGACTGGGTGGACTCGGCTCACCCGTCGCGCTGTATCTTGCCGCCGCCGGCGTCGGCACCCTGCATCTGTGTGACCCTGATGTAGTCGAGATATCCAACCTGCAACGGCAGATCATTCATGGCATGGACAACCTTGGGCAAGCCAAGGTCGAATCCGCAAAAATGGCCATGCTGCGAATCAACCCGGATATCAATATCACTACCACCGCACAGAAACTGGAAGGTGATGCGCTGGATGATGCGGTCTCATCCGCCGATGTGGTTATCGATTGCAGCGACAATTTCACCACCCGTTTCACGGTCAATCGCAGTTGCGTCAAAACGCATACCGCCTTGGTCTCTGGCGCGGTAATTCGCATGGAAGGCCAGGTATCGGTGTTCGCCAATCGCGGTGATGACACCCCCTGCTATGAATGCCTGTATCGCGAACAGGGCGAGGAAGATGACAATTGCACCAACAACGGCGTGCTCGCTACCGCGCCCGGCATCATCGGCAGCATTCAGGCAACTGAAGCACTGAAGGTATTGATGAATGTCGGTGAACCCTTGAGTTCGAGGCTGCTACTGATGGACGCAAAAACCATGCAGTGGCGCGAAGTGCGATTTAAACGCGACCCTGATTGTCGCGCCTGCGGTTCGGGTTAGTTGCGGTCGGGCAATACGAACTGCGGACCGTTCGAGGCACCAAACATGTGCTTGGAAAATATACCGTACACATATCCACACTCACTGCAGTGCGCAACATGAAACCAGGGGGTGCGTCGTTTTGACCGTTCGATGCTATCACTCGATACGATTTTATCGATTCCCTGCACGCCACAATCAGGACATTTTGGATCGGCCACTGGACTATCCCTCCAACCACTCAAGCAAATAAAAAAGAATCTGGCCTTCCGATGATTTAGATGGGCCCAACACACGCGCTGCAAACATCTTCTCAGTTACGTTGGCTCCAGCCAACGCGGCATCCTTGGAGTCGACAATATTCACACAACCCGCAGAAAATCGTTTGCGACTCCGCTTCGGCATGTGTACCACCGCAAAGTGCGCCTCGGAGACGCCGCCCGAGGGGTCCGGAGGTACCATGCCACGCATCAAACCACTCCTACGCCGTGCATGACATAACGTTGCACATCTCAACCATTCCGCGATTCGCTGACTCACTTGCCTTCGACATTCGTTACCCCCAAATTCAAAACACGGCGCGCGTTGGTCGTGGTTATTCTGGCTATCTCTTGTGGATCGATATCACGCACCCGCGCCATCGCCTCCAGACAATACGGTAAATACGCGGGGCTGTTGCGCTCACCGCGATGTTGCGACACCGTCATATCCGGTGCATCCGTCTCCAGCACCATCATATCCATCGGCAGTGTCGCGGCCAAGTGACGTAGTTTTGTCGAGCGTTCAAAGGTCAACATTCCACCAAACCCGACACAGAACCCCAGATCCCGATAGTGTTGTGCCTGCTGTACGCTACCATTAAATGCGTGTGTAAAACCGCCTTTTACCTTGACGCGTTTGAGCAAGACCAACACGTCGTCATGCGCCTTGAGCACATGCAGAACCACCGGCAGATCCGCATCACGTGCGATCACCAATTGCGTCTCAAGCAACGATTTTTGCGCCGCACGATCGGCGCCACCCACCCGATAATCGAGACCTATTTCCCCCACTGCCGCGACCCGGTGGTGCTGAAGGTGATCCTCTAGCCGCGCAACGTCATCGGCTGCGTGCGAACCCATAAACACCGGATGCAATCCCAAGGCCGGCCATAAATCATCGTGCTCGCCGCACAGACCCAGCAGCGATGCCCAGTCATCCGCACGAATACCTGGCACCAGCATGCCACACACGCCCGCCACTCGCGCGGCCGACAGAACCTCCGGCCGATCGGCCGAAAACGCCTCCACATCGATATGACAATGAGTATCAAACAGTTCCATGATAGGACCATTGTATGTCTGGAAGACGCATAACCCAACATGCTACTGTGCTGCTGCAATGAGCAGCAACGAAGACACCACACGACGCTTCACCGGCATAGGTCATCTGTACGGCGCGGACGCACTGGACAACTTTCAGCGCGCCCATGTCTGTGTGATCGGCATTGGTGGTGTCGGCTCGTGGGCCGCCGAGGCACTTGCGCGCAGCGCCATCGGCCAACTTACCTTGATCGATATGGATCATATTGCCGAGTCCAATATCAATCGACAGCTCCACGCCCTGTCGGAAACACTGGGGCGGGCCAAAATTGAGGTTATCGCGGAACGTGTTCGCGGCATCAATCCGGGTTGCCGGTTAAACCTGATTGATGATTTTGTCACCGCAGATAATTTGTCGGCACACCTGGATCACCCCTACGACTATGTCATCGACTGTATCGACGGCGCGCGCAACAAGGCCGCGATAATCGCCTGGTGTCGACGCAACAAGATCAAGATCATTACAGCGGGTGCGGCAGGTGGCTTGATGGAACCGACACAGATCCAGATTGCCGATCTTAACCGGACCTATCACGATGCCTTGCTTGCCAAAACCCGCAAGCTGCTGCGACAGGATTATGATTTTCCGGCAAACGAGAAACGGCGATTTCAGGTTGCTGCGGTATTCTCCAGCGAACAGGTTCGTCGCCGCGAGGACGAATGCAGCACCGCGTCAGAGGGTGAGTCATTCGGTGCCTTGAACTGCGCGAATGGGCTTGGCTCGGTTACGCCGGTTACCGCTGGGTTTGGTTTTGCCGCAGTGGCGCATGTGCTTGGCCATTTGTCACAGATACCTGCACCCTCTCCCTAGCCCTCTCCCTGAGGGCGAGGAGCTTTACACTGCACCGCTGTTTGCGCCACGCGGTTGCTTGCCGGCAGCCAAACCCTTGCGATGGAGATTTTTAGCCCCGTATTGACGACATCGACAACGAATCGCGGGGGATTGATAACGTGCGCATAGTTGCCCGCGTTCCAGAGCCTGACATTCTTTTGTTGATGGGACGGGGTCTTGGTGGGCTGGTTGTGACTCGCAGTCGAACGCGATAGAGGCTATTCCAATCCACGCACCACATTGACCACCGCGGTGGTTAGTGTACACACGTCGTCTTCATCCATTACATACGCGGGCATTAGATAGACCAGCCGACCGAAGGGTCGCACCCACACACCGGCATCCACAAACATCGGTTGTGCCACTGCCATGTTCACGGGTTCTTCTAACTCGACGACCCCGATCGCACCCAGCACCCGGACGTCTTTTACATGAGCCATCTCGCGGCAAGGCGCCAAGCCTTGTTCCAGCCCCTGCTCTATCTGCGCGATTCGCTGTTGCCACGGCGATTCCAACAACAGATCGATGCTGGCCAGCGCGGTGGCGCAGGCCAGTGGATTCGCCATAAAGGTCGGCCCGTGCATAAAGATACCGGGCTCGCCACTGGCAATGACCTGCGCCACAACGTTAGTCGTCAGGGTTGCCGCCAACGTCAGATAACCGCCCGTCAATGATTTTCCGACACACATAATATCCGGACTAATGCCGGCGTGCTCACAGGCAAACAATCGACCCGTGCGCCCAAAACCGGTAGCGATTTCATCGGCGATCAAAAGGACATCGAACTCATTGCACAGCATTCGAACCTGTGAAAGATACTCAGCGGAATAAAATCGCATGCCGCCGGCACCCTGAACGATCGGTTCAAGAATCACCGCCGCAATCTGATCCTGATGAGTATTGAGGGCCTCTCGCATTGCATCAATCGCATGCCGATCGGCCGTGCCGCCAAACGGACACGTTGGTGCATCAACAAACACTTGCTGCGGCAGCACACCGGCAAACATCGAATGCATTCCCGTCACCGGATCACATACCGACATCGCACCCAGCGTGTCACCGTGATAGCCGTGACGAAGAGTAATGAAGCGCTGGCGGGTTGGCTGCTCGCGACCGATCCAATACTGCATCGCCATCTTCATTGCCACTTCGACCGCGACTGAACCAGAATCGGAAAAGAATACGGATTGCAGTGGATCCGGTGTCAATTCAACCAGTCGCTGCGCCAACCTGGCTCCCGGTTCGTGAGTAAGCCCGCCGAACATCACATGCGCCATGCGCTGCAACTGATTGTTGATGGCCTGATTCAATACCGGGTGGTTATAGCCGTGAATGGCACACCACCACGACGCCATACCATCGATCAGTTCACGTCCATCCTCAAGACGCAAACGCACACCGTTCGCCGATGCAATCGCAAACACGGGGGCATCTGACCCCAAATTGGAATAGGGGTGCCAGACATGATCGCGGTCAATCTGAAGCCAGTCGGGATGCATATTGGGATAGGGTTGGGTTCGGTAAAGCCCTTATTATATTCTGGGGCCTATGCAGAAATACAAGCCCAAATGGGAACCCCCCCTCTGCTGACACCATAAAACTGCTAGCGGGCGATGCACAGAAATCATGTAATACGTTGATAAAAAAGGAATAATGGTGGCTATTTTCCGGTGAGCGCGTCACCAGTGCGTCATGGAATTACTATTCAGCTAGCAACGTCTTAGGCATCCCTTACCGACCGCTCGGCCAACCAATGCTGGCCTCCAACCACAAAGGAGTAAAGATAGGTAATGATAAAGGCCGCGGCTATAAATGGTGTCGCCATCGGGACAAGCCATGCCATCACCAATGCCAAATTGACGAGCGCCACCATCGTTACGGTCTGCGCCAACCCTCGAATGAGAACAGGTAATTTGAACGGTACAATCATTGTTATCGCATGCAATATAAACATCACTATCAAATAGAACTGAGGGTCTATATCAAACGTTGACGTTAACAACAGTACAAATAGCATGTGACGCATTAATTCATTCGTGGGCGTTCCGCCACTTGTCACCTTGTCAGGATCAAGTCGAGACGTCGCACGAATAATGATGGAAGCAGCAGCCACCATGGCAAACGCCATGACCAACCCGCCAAAATGAGCAGCGACCACGGAGGTGAGCGCGACATGGGCAACCGCATCGCAGACATTGTCGAGATTCGCACCGAAGCGACTGCGAATATCTAGTTTCGCCGCCAACACCCCATCAAGATCATCCATCACATTATTAAAAATAATAAGCGGAATCAGATAACGGTAACCATCCTCCAGAAACAGCAATACAAGGGGTAATACGCCGAGAATTGAGGTGATATTAGCGAGGTTTCGATAAACAAAGGAGCGTTGAGAGGTTTCCACCAAGCTATCGAAGTCGTCGAGTCATGAAGATGCGTCTGTGTGGTGAGAGGGAGTGGACATCCTCAGGCAACACTAACGACCTCGTTATGCGAAATAACCGAGTTAGCGGGAATGTCTGGTTGAGGTGAGGAAAATAGTGCCTCAGCCGCGCGCAAGTCCGCCAAGGTATCAATCTCATACCACCGAGCGGAATCAAACATGACCGCATCGAAGCAAAGACTACCCTCGGAAACTAATTCGGCGAAGACGCTCTCATAGTACTCGCCAAGCCGTTCTTCCGAAATATAGCGATTTAACCTTGCCTCGACCTTGAACCATGACTCAACCGATAAGCTGTAGATATTGACGGTCTTATACTGACGAACATTACTAGGTGAATCACCCGCCCCCATCCGAAAAGCAGAGACCTGCATTTCGGATTTATTCACACCCACTTCTACCGTCGTCCCATTCATCCAAGGAAGCATTTGGGAAACCGCCATAGAATCGCTCTGGAGTAATTCATCAAGCATTCCCTCGCCAAAAACCAGATCACTTTCAATTAGCATAAATGGTTCACTAATCAACTGCCGAGCAAGCCAGAGAGAATAGATGTTATTGGTTGTGCGATAGTCTGGATTGACAACATAATCGATTTGCATATCAGCAGCATGCGTTTGCAAAAATGCCTTGATGTGATCGCCCAAGTGACCTAGCACAACAATCATTCGCCGAAACCCCTGCGCCCTCAAATGCTGGACTAGCCGCCCTAAAATGGGTTCGCCCATGACTTCCGTAAGACACTTGGGGGCATCAAACGTCAAGGGTTGCAGACGAGAACCGGTTCCGGCTGCGAGTAAAACTGCGGTACTGATCTTGTGAGTAACCATAATAGTTTCAGTTCATGCTAGGTTCGTTGAATAAACGAACTATTGTGGGGGAAAACCCCGTTATTATCTTTGATCGCGTTTTGCACAAGGTCGGCAATCATCATTCGGGTGGATCGCTGATCCATCGGCCTGACACGCCAACGAAAATCTGACTCAATGATGTTGCGAATCCACTGGCCGTACCCTTAATTAGACAAAAACCATCACCGCACATCAGCACGAGTCCTCGCTGAGACAAATCAAATCGATGGATCACAGTATCGTAGGAGAAAACAATGAAGCGCGGCGGGGCACACGACGATCAACCGCACTACACTATCATATTTAGGCCAACGATATGGAGGTTTACGGGGGGGGGGCGATAAACAAGTGCGTCATCGGAGAAAATTTGGCGCCTGGATTTAGATGGAAACCCAGTAAAAATGGTGGCTATGGGTGGACTTGAACCACCGACCCCAGCATGAGTCGGCGAGGAAACTGCCATGATAATGCGGTCGCAGAGAGCTTCTTCGGTTTACTCAAGCGTGAGCGGATCAAACGCCATGTATATTCAACTCGCGATAAACCCGTGCTGAAATCTTCGATTACATCGAAATGTTTTACAACACACAAATTCGTCAGATAACAATCCAACAGATCACATTTGCGCTAGTACTGCGTGGTTAATGCAACGTTAGCTAATTCAAGCCCATAAAAGCCTGCCTTTATCCATCATCATCTTTGGCTGCATTAGCTGTAGTAGGTTTTTGGGGTTTTAGCGTAAGGTGTTCGCCCATTATGATTTCAATTATTGATGGATAGTTGTAAGCGCTTCCGCTGGTATGATCGATAAACCAGCCAACACCGCCGCCAATAAGAATATTACCGAAAACCGCCCCGCCTGTTGCCGAATCAACTAAAGCAGTTCCAGGCTGGTGGCCTGCCTTTCTACAACTAACATTTATCTCGTTATTGGACTTGTGAACAGATGTGGAGCCTGGCGTCTTCACGTGCCATGCGCCCTTGTCGTTGGTTAGCGTGCAATTGGCATCATTGATGGCATTTCCATTCTTTTCAATAGTGTGTACCGCAACAGACTGACCAGATGATCCTGTTACCGTGGCACACCCGCTTCCCATTGATATGGCGATTCCAGCCACCCCTAGAACTATACCGTTCCTCATAGACATGCAATTCTCCCCCTACTAGCCCTTTCCTGGCGTTTTCAATTAGTATTGGCTAGTGAGTTCTGACTCACAGCGCTCTTAAGGACATATGCCCTAAGCTTAAAACTCGACCTAATCTTACTCGCTGGAACTGGAGAATAGTAGTGATCACTATTCATGCCGCAGAACCCCTCTCAGGGGGTAACTCACATATCGACATCAATCTCGGCGATCCCGCTGTTGAGAGATAATTTCTAAATGAACGAAAAGTACATACTGTATGTCACCGCGTATCCCGTCCAGTCATAAACCATTGATTTATAGGTTATTAATGGTGGCTATGGGTGGACTTGAACCACCGACCCCAGCATTATGAATGCTGTGCTCTAACCAACTGAGCTACATAGCCAAAATGGAGGGGGCAAGATACTCGATTTAGCGCCTTTTCGCTAGACGTTGAAGCGAAAATGCATCACATCGCCGTCCTGAACGATGTATTCCTTGCCTTCTACACGCTTCTTGCCTTTGTCCTTGGCACCGTTCTCGCCGCCACAGTCGATGAAGTCCTGATAGCCGATGACCTCGGCGCGGATGAATCCCTTTTCAAAATCGGTGTGGATGACGGCGGCGGCCTTGGGTGCCGGGGCACCGACGGCGACGGTCCAAGCTCGGACTTCTTTTTCGCCGACCGTGAAGTAGGTCTGTAATCCCAATAATTGGTAACCCGCCGCGATCACGCGATCGAGACCCGACTCATCCAAACCCAGATCGGCCAAAAAATCGATACGGTCATCTTCCTCAAGCTCGGCAATCTCGGCCTCCAGCGCGGCACACACCGCAACCACAACGGCGCCCTCTTTGGTGGCCATTTCGCGTACCCGATCAAGAAAGGGATTATTCTCAAAACCGGCCTCATCCACATTGGCGATGTACATGACGGGCTTGGCGGTCAATAAATGTAGCTCACTGATATGGGCCAACTGATCTTCATCCAACTCAATCGCTCGCGCCGGCTGACCGGCATCCAGCGCATCGCGCACCATCTCCAGTGTCTTTACACGCGCGATTACGTCTTTGTCCCCAGAGCGTGTTAGCTTGATCGCCTTGTGCAAAGATTTCTCGACCGACTCTAGGTCGGCCAGACTCAACTCGGTGTTCACCACGTCGGCGTCTTCTACCGGGTCAACCCGACCCTCGACGTGAATCACATCATCATCTTCAAAACAACGCAGCACATGACCAATGGCATCGGTCTCACGAATATTGGCCAGAAACTTGTTGCCCAACCCCTCGCCCTTCGACGCACCGGCAACCAGACCAGCGATGTCTACAAACTGCATACTGGTGGGGATGGTCTGTTTTGGTTTGGCGATCTTGGTCAGTTCGTCCAGACGCGAATCACGCATTGGCACCACGCCGACATTCGGGTCTATAGTGCAAAATGGATAATTTTCGGCCGCGATGGAGGCCTGTGTCAGCGAATTGAACAGCGTCGACTTGCCCACATTGGGAAGACCGACTATTCCGCATTTAAAACCCATGATATTGTCCGTGGAGCCGCATTAATAGGGGTGGATGATAACGGTTTAGGGGTTTGGGGTCGACTTTCTCCCCGAGGGAGAGGGGATATTGTCGTGGCAAGGACGTCTATTCAGTCGTCGGATGAACGGTTGTAGAGGTCTTCGAATCGAACGATATCATCTTCGCCGAGATAGGTTCCTGACTGGATTTCGATAATTTCCAGCGGAATATTACCGGGGTTCTCCAATCGATGTTTGGTGCCCAACGGGATGTAGGTCGACTCATTCTCAGACAATAGAAAGATCTCTTCACCCCGAGTGACGCGTGCGGTACCCGACACCACGATCCAGTGCTCGGCGCGATGATGGTGCATCTGTAACGACAGGGTTTGCAGAGGGTTGACCGTCAGTCGTTTCACCTGAAAACGCTCGCCGTGATCCACCCCTTCATAACTCCCCCAGGGCCGATGTACCTTGCGATGCAGATCGACCTCAGTGCGATTCTGGCGGCGTAACTGTTCGGTTATCTCCTTGACCTTCTGTGAATCATGGCGATTAGCGACCAACACTGAGTCGGGCGTTTCAACAATCACCAAATCTTCGACTCCGACCGTCGCCAACAGGCGATGGCTGGACATCAGCAAACAGTCTCGCGTGTCAACCGCGACCACATCACCATGGCAGGCATTGCCGGCCTCATCATGGGGATTTACCTCCCACAGCGATGACCACGCACCGACATCGGACCAACCCGCATCCAACGGCAGCACCACGACTTTGCCATCGGCACCGGAAATTCTCTCCATCACCGCGTAGTCGATAGAATCGCTTGGGCAGGCATTAAATGCTGCCGAATCGACACGAAGAAAATCACCATCACGCTCGGCCAAATCGGTTGCCTTGCGACAAGCGGCCTCAATCTCTGGCCGATGTGTTGCTATGTCTGCCAGCCAGACGGAGGCCTTCATCATGAAGATACCGCTATTCCAATAATAGGCGCCGTTATCGAGATAGGACTGTGCGGTTTCTGCATCCGGTTTTTCGACAAATTCCGCCAGCGTAAACGCCGAGTCACCTCGTGCCTCGCCGCGAAGAATATAGCCATAACCGGTTTCAGGCGCGGTAGGCACGATGCCAAAGGTCACGACTGCACCGTCTGCGGCCAGTGCTGCACCACTAGCGACCACTTTACGAAAGGTCTCCGCATCGGCGATCACGTGATCGGCCGGCATCACAATCAATACGGGATCGGTGCCATCAGACATCGCTGTCAGTGCTGCGATGGTCAATGCAGGTGCGGTGTTGCGCCCAATCGGTTCCAGCATGATGGCTTGAGCGCAACGCGAATCCATCCGCAACTGCTCCGCAACCAGAAAGCGATGGGCCTCATTACAGACAATAAGCGGATCGACGAACGTCACCTCGCCGCCACTGATGTTCTCGATGCCGTCCAGACGCGCGACCGTATCTTGCAACAGGGTGTTGTCACCCGCCAACGACAAAAATTGCTTGGGATAGGATTGGCGGGACAGCGGCCACAAACGGGTACCGGCTCCACCGCACAGAATGATTGACTGAAGAATCATGAAATTATCGGGTGTGATGTAGGACCTAGGGATTTAAACAAACCAGAGCCCAAGTGGTCAATAACTATGATGATACTCGGCGAGCGCCAAGAACCGATGCCACCTTGGTCTGCCTGACATCGGGCAGTCTGAACGACAGCAAACTGCCTACTCCATGGTAAACAGTTTATTAAAATTAGAGATGCGGAGGATTTCAGCGATTTCCGGGTTGCAATTACGAATCAGCACGGACTGATTGCTGCCGCCAGCGTGCTCGCGCAACTGCAGCAACATACCCAAGGCTGAACTGTCCATATATTCAGTGTTCGTCATATCCACGACATAACGTCCGCTAGACTGATCATCGCTGGCATAGGAATCGCGAAACTCCTGATGTGAACTGAAATCGAATCGGCCTTCGACTGCGATCACTACCTCGTCGCCTGACCCTGATGCACTAATTGTCATAATATTCTCCTACCGCCATTCCCAGTATTCGTATCAATCTAACGGTACTCAGCCAATGCCGAGCACACTTTCCCGAACTCATTCTGTATGTCGGCCAGAATCTGCCCGGACTTGAGGCCCAGACCCGTCTCTTCCAACAGCCCACACATTCGCGTCAAGCAGGGGCGAAAATTGGCGGACAATTTCCAGTCCAACGCCGATGCCAGACCACTTTTCACTACCTGACGTTACGCGGGTGTTGGTGATGATGGATTGGTAACTGGCTCGAACATGATGCTGAATCAGAGGGATTATTCCCAGATGTAGACGGCCTCGGCCTGATTGCCGTTGCCGTAGTGGTTGAGTTCGACACATAATGTAGTGACCAACGCAATGCCTCGACCGCTATGGCCGGCATTGTCGTCCAGCGTCGTGCGTTTGGTAGCCATATCGAATCCGGGACCAGTATCTTTCATCCGCAATATCAGCTTGCCCCCTGTTCCATGAGGAATGTGCTCGAGTTCAAGATCAATGCTCTGATCTTCCAACTCAGCCAAGCGTGATTCACGCTGTGTGTAATATGCCATAAACCCATCCGGCGTCTGCTTCAGCTTAGAATCCAAACCCAACAAGCCATGATCAAGTGCATTCGAGTACAACTCCGACAGCACGGTATATAACCGTTCGCGATGGTCATACAACCCCTGAATTTCCATCACCATTTGGATCAATAAAGGCAGTGGATTGGTGGTACGCATCGAGTCCGCCTGCAACTGCAGGCCAACCTTCCAGCTGATTGGTGGAAGTGCCTTTTTCGGCTCCTCTTCGGCAACTTTCAGACCCGCAACCGCAGATGGATCACACACAATTTCAATCAGGGTGATGTCGTCATCCTGAGCGGAGTCACCTTGAAAACAGTTGAGGCGCTGCGTAATTTCGTCGAACACTTTAGAGGCATCAAGATGATCGGACACGGTATCATCCAACCGTTTCTGGCCGAACAGTTCGCCCTCAATATCACGCGATTCAATAACACCATCGGTATAGACGAATATCCTGTCACCTTCCGCCAACTCAACGCGCGTGATCGCACCGTCTATCTCGCCGCTATTGACCACGCCCAGAGGCAGATGCTCTGATGGCACGCGATTTTTTATGCCTGTGTCCTGACCACGAATCAGAATATCGGGTACTCCCGCATTCCACACCGAGGCCGACTGCCAACTCGACTCAATCTCTACCAGAGCGGTGGCAAGAAACATCCCTGTGGGCAACATGAGACGAAGTTTTTTATTGATTTCGTGGGCAATATCGACAATCGAAAAACCCTTCGACGTCATTCCGTAAAATATTTCTGAACTCGGCATCGCACCCAGTGCCGCCGCCAAACCGTGGCCGGTAAAATCGCCCACCATCACATGAAGACCGCCTGCAGGCGTGGCTGCCGCCAATAACAAATCACCGTTAAAAACAGCCATGGGTGAAACAATGTAGCGCAGATTCGTCAGGTCAAGCGTGCCCGAGCGGACAATGTTGTTGAATATCTTTTCCGCAACCATTTGGTCACGTCGTTGTTGCTCATTGTACGTCGACAACTCGACGGTTTGCTTGCGCTGCACCTCATACAACTCGCGTACGCGCACCAATGAACGGATTTTGGCGGACAGTATCGCGCGATTATAGGGCTTACCGAGAATATCGTCGCCGCCACTCTCGATCGCCTTGACCAACGAGTCCTGATCGCTGAGTACCGCCAGAAGGATAATAGGGACAAAATCGCCGCAGCTTCGCGCCTTGATCAGACGGGTTGCCTCATAGCCATCAATAACCGGCATGTGGTTATCCATCAAGATAAGGTCGGGGCACTCTTGCTCAAATAGCTCTATCGCCTGCTGACCATTTTCGGCCAGAAACACCTCATAGCCATCGTGCTCAAGCATGGCCTTCATCACAAGACGATTGGTGCCACAGTCATCCGCCACCAGAATACGAACCCGAGCGACATCATCATCTGATTCGACCGCTATCTGATTTACCACTGCGTTCACTCCAGGTCCTTGTCGATATCGTCATTGCTGAAATTAGAGGGCGATTTAAGCTCAAAAATTCTCTGGAAATTGGCTACCTCGAGGATCTTTTTGATCTCGGGGTTTTTCACAACAATCGCAATGCGCGCGGTATCACCACCGACTTTTTCTCGCATCAGCAGCAACATTCCAAGCGCCGAGTTATCCATGTACTCCGCTTGGCTTAGATCGATCACAGACCGACAGGCAGGATCACCCTGTCCCAGTACCTGTCGACAATCCGGGTAGGAACTAACGTCTAAATGACCACTGATGGAAAATGTGTGCTCGTTTCCGGCGCTTGATATCTGTGCGCTAATGCTAATAATTTGCTCATCTAAAACAGGTCTACGCGGCCGGATGATAAATCGTCTTGTTGCGCCACTTCGCGGGGGGAACTGCCGCTATCGGCGGGGCCTTCCCATGATGCACCGCCGTCGGCTATTACCGACCTTAACGCTGCTACCCGGCTTTCACCTCCGCTCACAATCTGGCAAACAATGTCTTCGAATTGCAATGACCGAATAACCTCACCAACGCTGGCATCAAGACTTGCCGTGATCTCTGACACAGATGTCAGGTTACTAGCGAACTCTTCGTTCATCAGCGAGATTTGTTTCAACATATCGTCAACCGTCGACTTACAATGGATTGCGATGGTCATATCCTTGGACGCTATATCAGAAATAATTTTTTTGGATTCAATAATATGCTTGCGGGAGTGGCTAACGACACTGCCAATCTCGTCATTGAAGCGATTAGAGTTCTGCGAAAGCTTGCGCACCTCATCGGCTACCACGGCAAACCCTCGTCCTGCTTCACCGGCTCGTGCGGCCTCTATCGCCGCGTTCAATGCCAACAGGTTGGTCTGATCAGCGATGGATTTAACGTCACCCAACAAGTGCTCAATCTTGTCCATTTGATCCATCACATCATCAATCGACGACACCATCAGCATACTATCCGCACTGATCTCGACGATGTGTTGGATAAAGTAGGTAAGCACGCGATCTGTTTCGGCGGCAAACTGTTTGAAGCCAATAGCGCTTGATTCGGAAGTATCACCGGCCATGTTGTCGGCCATCGACATGACTACGCGCTTTTGCTCCTCCGCCTGCTGATGCATGTTGCTAAAACTTTTCGCCAAGCCCGATGCCGCCTCTTCAATAATCTGGCGGGTGCGTTCCATGCTGCCGTTGATGGCATCAAGTTCATTGGCCGCGATTTCCTGAACGCGCGTCAAGGAACCGGTGTCGTTCGCCAGCAACTCATCGGTCAACTCGGTCTCCACGTCGACTTCATCCGGGTTTTCTTGTTGTGATGCAGACAGCGAGCGAACCGCTCCCAACATCCACAAACCGGACGCCACTATCACGCCGAGCCAGGCGGAAACGATCTCGGGTGCCCACAGAACACCGCCGAGTACAGCCATTGACCCTACAAATGATCCCCAGAAATTCTTCAACAAAACATGTAGCACTGCCACTCCGTGACCCAAGATGGATTCAAGTACGCCTACAGAATATTAGCGGTCGCTTGTGTAAGAACTTAAACCAGATTTAGGCGCTGAAATGCGCCAGATTTTGAGGGGTTTAACCCACCGTCATCTATACGAAAACCCCAATCCCTCGGCTTACAGCAGCTGAACGTGCCCCGGATGCCGGTAGGATGACTAAGACGAAAGCTCCATCAGTTTCTTCGCCACATCGTGCAAGGGCACAACAGAATCGGCATAGCCGCGTTTGACGGCTTCGCCGGGCATACCGCTGGCTCCGCTCTAGATGAGCGCCTCCGCGATTGCATCATAACGGCTAGTACGCTCGTCGATAAACTGTGTTCCCGATCAACTCAAACCGATCGGTTAGTTGATACAGTGACTCTGAATGGCCGAGCACAAGAATACCGCCTACCTCGAGCATATCCGCGTAGCGATTGACCAACTTCAACTTGGTCTCCTGATCAAAATAAATAATCACATTGCGACAAAAGATCGCGTCCAGGGGACCCTTCATAGGCCATTCTTTCATCAGGTTTAATTGCTTGAACGAAATCATGTCGCGCAACGATTGATCGACACGCACCATGCCTTCATTTTCTCCTGTGCCGCTTTTAAACCATCGCTTAGTGACCACTGGATTGAGTCGGTCGACTCTATCTTCGGTATAAACACCGGATTCCGCTTTCGCAAGAACATCCGAATCAATATCAGTCGCCAATACGCGAATATCCCATCCAGCTGAAATCTCGGAATGGGCCGCTTCGTAGACGGTCATCGCTATAGAATAAGGCTCTTCGCCAGTAGAGCAACCAGAGGACCATATACGGATCTTCTCACTGTCCTGACGCTGTCGAAGCAAGTCAGGTATCAACTGTGCACGGACATAATCGAAGTGGTGCATCTCACGAAAAAATGAGGTCAGATTAGTCGTGACCGCATTGATAAACTGGGTAAACTCACCGCCAGTGTTCTTCTCAAGGAGGGCACAATACTCCGAGAATCCGGTTAAATTTAACGCACGAAGCCGTTTCGACAGACGCGAGTAGAACATATCGAACTTGTCATCGGTTACCACAATCCCGGAATGCTCGTTCGAGATCTTTCGCAACGACTCGAAGTGCTCCCACGTATAGTCGAACTCTCGTGACTGGGTCTGTGCGGTATGTTTTGTCTGCTGATCAGGCATAATTTAGCTCACCCAGTTCCGAGAACTCGCGAAACAGGTGAACCGGATCATTGCCGGTCGTTAACAAATCTCTATGTGGAGTAAATACTACATGCCAACCTGTCGGGATATATTCTGCAGGTATTGATGCAGTAGTCCCACCATCGGTGGCGGGACTGGCAGCTTCACCGCTGAGCAGGCGGTCAAGCTCTTTTTTGGTTTCAGTAACGAGCGCCTCGTCGACAACATCATCGTCTCGAGCGGCTTCCATCAATCCGGTTTCCATGATGTCCAATCCTTCGAAGCTTTCTTCGAAGCAGACCTGATGGAGCTGAGCCATATCAATTGACATATGGCGCTACCTCCCAACAAAATACGTTGTTACAACGAATGTAAATCACCCAACCACACTGTGGCGGGTAACTATCCGAGTACTTTTTTGATCGTGGTCAATAGCTGGTCAGGGTTAAACGGCTTCACAATCCATCCGGTTGCGCCGGCCGCCTTGCCTTCCTGCTTCGTGTCCATTCCTGAATCAGTGGTCAACATCAGCATTGGAATAAACTTGTAACTGGGAAGATTGCGAAGTTCCTTGATCAAGGTGATGCCATCCATATTCGGCATGTTGACATCGGTGATGACCAAGTTGACACTTTGCGTCTGCGCCAGCTTCAGTGCCTCGACACCATCAGATGCCTCTATCACATCAAAGCCCGCCCCCTTCAAGGTAAACGAAACCATTTGTCTCATTGAAGCAGAGTCGTCGACTGCTAGTATGCTCGCCATATTTATTGCTCCCGGTTAATGTGTCCAGCCTGATGAACCCAAGGTGCCGAGATCGATACCTACCCAACTGGAAACACTGGGGTATTTATCCATCCGCCACACAATCTATCGACACTATGATAGATATCTTTAGGGATTTACTCGGGTTAAAACACACGGATACAGCATCTTCCGCGCACCCGCCCAACCACGTATACAACGCGTATTTGTGTCTAACATTCCGTAAGATAGTGATGACCAGCCAACCTACCGGACGTTTCCGTCATGCCCCGTGTTATCCGCCTTTGGATTTGTTTTCTTGTTCTAGGGTTGCACGCAGGCCTAATTTTTGCGGGCGATAAGTCCGGTGGCTGGCGGCTGGCCGATGTTTCCAGCCCCTATCTGCGCATGCACGCTGACAACCCGGTCAACTGGTATTCATGGGGGCCAGAAGCTTGGGAACAGGCAAAAAGGCAGAACAAACCCCTGTTCGTATCGATCGGCTATTTCACCTGCCATTGGTGCCACGTCATGGAACGCGAGTCGTTCCGCAACCCCGAAATCGCAGATCTTCTCAACCAACATTTCATCTCTATAAAGATAGATCGCGAGCAGCGACCCGATATCGACGCGGCGTTCATGCGCTTTGTCGTCGCGACGCGAGGACGGGGGGGGTGGCCAATGTCGGTATGGGCAACCCCTGACGGCAAACCGTTTCTGGGAGGCACTTACTTTCCCGATGAAACCCGTGGCGGACAGCCCGGCATGAAACAGTTGCTGCCCAAAATCGCCTCGCTATGGGAAAAGGAACCGGAGACCATTTATGCCACCGGTGCGCGCGTGGTCGAGCGACTGAGTGAAGTCGCCCGCCCTGCGGCCAAGGGCAACTTACCTACGGACAGCATCGCCACTGCGCTGAGCAATCTCACGGCTGACTACGATGAATTCAACGGCGGTTTCAGCCAGGCACCCAAGTTTCCCGAGGCGGTTAAACTGATTTTTGTTGGTAGCCAGCCCGATGCCGATACTCGCGCGATGGCGCTACACACGCTGGACAAGATGGCCGCGGGCGGGATCCATGATCAGTTGGGGGGTGGCTTCCATCGCTATTCGATCGATACCGAGTGGCATGTACCGCATTTTGAAAAAATGCTCTACGATCAGGCCTTGATCACACGTGCCTATCTCACGGCGTTTTCTTACACTCAGGAACAGCGCTATGCCGACGTCGCGCGCCGTAGTATCGATTTTGTACTGCGCGAAATGCGCGCCTCGAATGGCGGCTTTTTCTCTGCGCTCGGCGCCGACAGTCCAGTCTCCAACAAGGATTTAAGTCACCAACGAGAGGGCGCCTACTACACTTGGTCGTGGGAGCAATTGGTCGCCGCGTTACCGGATCAGTCGCAGCGCCGTTGGGCCGTCGCGCGGTACGGGATACGCTCGGAGGGCAACACACAGGCCCATGGCGATGATGAGTTGGCAGGTCAAAGTGTATTGTACGCCGCCGCCACAACACAGCAGCTTGCCTCCACTTTCGAGATTGAACCCACTCAGGCAATGACCCGATCCTGGCGTGTTGAGCGCGCGCTGCTCAAGGCGCGGGCACAGCGCCCTGCCGTTCCTGTCGACGACAAGATCATTACCGAATGGAACGCCTATATGATCACCACACTCGCTATCGGCGCCGAGGTGTTGAGCGAACCCAAGCTACTGCAAGAGGCCTTGGTGACGGCTGAATTTATTGTGCGCAAACTGTACGACGATAAAACTCAGCGCCTGTATCGTGACTGGAGCGACGGTGCTTCAGCGCCGCGCGGAGTAGCGGGGTTTTCGCAGGACTATGCGGCGCTCACCGAGGCGTTTCTGACCCTGTACGCAGTAACGACAGATACCCAGTGGTTGCGGCTCGCGCGACAACTCACCGAGGTGCAGATTGAACAGTTCTGGGATGAAGTTCAAGGTGGTTTCTATGCATCGGGCGAGGACAGTGCCCTGTGGTTTCGGGACAAACGTGCGATTGATGGTTCCAGGCCTTCCGCCAACTCGATATCCATCGGCAATCTACTGCAGCTCGCGGCTATCGACTCGCGCGAGGATTATCTCGATAAGGCGGTCGCGACCGCGACATGGGGTAGCAGTATGATGCCAGGTAGCCCTCAGGCGAGGCCGTATGCGTTGTTGTCGTGGCGTTCTTTGATGGATGCTGTTAAGGAAAAGATTCCCTCACCCTAGCCCTCTCCCAGAGGCGGGGGGACGATGAACGTCGGCAAACGTCAAAATTTCGTATCGATTCCCCGCCACCAACCCGTCAACTTATCGTCGCCACGGCAATTTACCCGTTATAACCAATTGATTTATATAGATACCCAATTCTTGGCACAGATCATGCTCAGTGATAGGACAAACCCAGTAAGAAAACTGAGGCGTTACTATGCAAAACAGTCCGTTATCCCATACCACCCCACTGGTCAGCGTGTGCTTGTCCACCTCCGACTGGGGCAAACACATCGATCAGGCGATCGATTCCATTTTGTTGCAGACCTACTGGAACTGGGAGTTGGTCATCGTGCGCGACCGATCCAACCCCGGTATTAGCGATATTCTGGACCGCTATCAAAAGCGCTACAGCGACCGCATTCGGCTACTCGAAATCGAATCCACGCATCGCTATGAAGCGGCGGTGATGTGTCTCAGTCAATCGCGCGGGCGATTCATAGCGATCATGGCCTGTGGTGACCTGCTGGAACCAAACCAACTGTCTTATGAAGTGGCTTATCTGAAATGTTACCCCGGCATCAACGCGGTGCGTGCCTTGTCGGCGGCTGCAACACCCCTGCCCGGGACACCAAAACTTTTTCCTCTGGATGACCTGATGCCCATCGTGCGCGAGGGTCAGATGCTCTACGGTCCGTCAATGCTGGCGAGAACCACCGCCCTTGCCGATATGTTACCTACCCTGCTCGGCGAATCTGCAAGCGAGCCTCAGGTCGAACGGTTGTCAGCCTGAACAGGAAACCCCGGTACCGCCCAAGCCACAGTAACCACCCGGGTTTTTTGCCAAATATTGCTGGTGATAGTCTTCCGCGTAATAGAACGCCGGGGCAGAAATGATTTCGGTCGTAATGTTGCTTAAACCCGCCTTTAGTAAATCCGCCTGATAACGTTGACGCGATGCTTCGGCTTGTGACAACTGCGCGTCGTCGTAACAATAAATACCCGACCGGTACTGCGTTCCGCGATCATGACCCTGAGCCATCCCCTGTGTCGGGTCATGTGCCTGCCAAAACTCCTTGAGCATATCGGCGTAGCTAATAACCTCTGGATCAAACACAACCAATACCACTTCGTTGTGACCGGTCATGCCACTACAGACTTCCTCATAATCTGGATTGGGCGTCAGCCCAGCTGCATACCCCACCGCCGTTGTATAAACACCATCGAGTAACCAGAAACATCGTTCGGCGCCCCAGAAGCACCCCATGCCAAACAGGGCGCTTTGTAACGGGTCCGGGAATGGCGGCGTCAGCGAATACCCGGTGACAAAATGCGCCGAGTTGACCGGCATGGATTCTTCCCGGCCGGGCAAGGCCTGTTGTGGTGTTGGCATTGTGGTCATACGTGCGTTCATAATTACCTCATGACGGAATCAACCGACCTGCTCACATTGTTTTCTCGCCCTGGCTGCCATCTGTGTGAAGAGGCACTGGAAATGATCGAACAGTTGAACCTGAAGATTACCCTAACTGAATCTGACATCACAGAAGACCCGGGGTTGGAGCAACGCTATGGTGTCGCCATTCCGGTGCTGCGGCATGATCGTTCAGAAAGGGAATTAGCGTGGCCGTTTGGGCCTGAGGATGTAAAAAATCTTCTCGTTATAGCGGCGCAGGTTTAATACTGCCCGAATTAAATCCACTCTCCCTTCGGCAGAAGGGACCTGAACTCGGGTCATCGTGCAATCGATGATTAAGAGTCCAGCTTTTGCTTAAACAATTGATTGATCTGACCAGGATTGGCTTTGCCCTTCGATGCCTTCATCACTTGGCCAACAAAGAAACCCAACACCTTGGTCTTGCCCGCACGGTACTGTTCAACCTGGTCGGCATTGGCCGCGAGCACGTCATCAACCATCGCCTCCAGTGCGCCGGTATCGGTAATCTGTTTTAAACCCTTCTGTTCGATAATGGTGTCGGCATCGGCGTCGTTATTCCACATTTCGTCAAATACCTGTTTCGCGATTTTGCCTGATATGGTGTTATCGACAACCCGCTTCAAAACACCCCCAAGGCGCACGGCATCGACCGGGCAATCAGAAAACTCGATTCCCGACTTATGCAGCGCGCCAGACAAATCACTGCTCACCCAGTTTGACGCCAACTTGGCATCACCACATTCCTGGGCCACCACTTCAAAATAGGTTGCAACCTCGAGCTCCGCCGTCAGCACTCCCGCGTCATAGTCACTGAGGCCAAACTCACTAACAAAGCGTTTCTTTTTCTCATCCGGTAATTCTGGCAATGTGGCCCGAGCCGCCTCTATATCGGCCTCTGATATTGCAACCGGAAGCAGATCCGGGTCGGGGAAATAACGGTAATCGTTGGCCTCTTCCTTGCTGCGCATGGATCGCGTTTCGTGCTTGTCAGAATCGTACAGACGAGTCTCCTGAACCACGCTGCCGCCCGATTCAATCACATCGATCTGACGTTCAACTTCAAGATTAATTGCACGTTCGACAAAGCGAAAGGAATTGATGTTTTTCAGCTCGGCACGCGTTCCGTATTCGGCCTGACCCACCGGACGAACCGACACGTTGGCATCACATCGAAACGATCCTTCCTGCATGTTGCCATCACAAATACCCAGATAACGAACCAGCGCGTGGATTTTTTTCATATACGCAATCGCCTCCTTGGCTGAGCGCATATCCGGTTCGGAAACGATTTCAAGCAACGGGGTTCCGGCGCGATTGAGATCGATACCGGTCATGCCCTGATAATCTTCGTGTAACGATTTACCCGCATCCTCCTCCAGATGCGCGCGGGTCACACCAACCGTTTTGCTCGAACCGTCTTCCAGTTCGATTTCCAGATGCCCTGAACCGACGATCGGTAACTCCATCTGGCTAATCTGATAGCCCTTCGGCAAATCGGGGTAAAAATAATTTTTGCGTGCAAACACATTGTAGGGCGCAATCTCGGCACCGATCGCGACGCCAAACCGCAACGCCATGTTGACCGCTTCACGATTCAATACGGGAAGCACACCAGGTAACCCCAAATCAACCGCACAGGCTTGCGTGTTTGGCTCCGCACCAAACGCGGTTGATGCACCGGAGAATATCTTGCTCTTGGTGGCAAGTTGGGCATGGATCTCGAGCCCGATAACCGTTTCCCAAGCCATCAGAGATACTCCTGTGGGGCGCGCTGATGCCAGTCGGTCGCCTGCTGAAATTGATGCGCGACATTAAGCAGCCGGGATTCCTCGAACGGCTTGCCAATAATCTGTAGACCCACTGGCAACTCGTCAGCGAATCCGCACGGCACCGACATCGCCGGTAAACCCGCAAGATTGACTGCGATGGTATAGATATCAGACAGATACATGCCGATTGGGTCGTCGGTCTTGCTACCCAAGGCAAACGCCACACTGGGTGCGGTCGGTCCCATAATCACGTCCACCTGATCAAACGCGCGGGTGAAATCATCACTGATTAAACGGCGAACCCGTTGTGCCTTAAGATAATAGGCATCGTAATAACCTGCCGACAGCGCATAGGTGCCGATCATGATGCGCCGTTTGACCTCTTCACCAAAACCCTCGCCACGCGAACGCTTGTACAGGTCCTCAAGATCGACAGGGTCTTCGCAACGATAACCGAAACGTACGCCATCCATACGCGACAAGTTAGATGAGCACTCGGCTGGTGCAACCACATAATAGGCGGGTACCGCCAGACTAGTATTGGGCAAATCGATGTCCACCGTGGTGGCGCCAAGCTTGCGTAGTGTTTCCAGCGCCTGTTCCAATACATCGCCAACCCCGGAATCGAGCCCCTCGGCAAAATATTCGCGTGGCAAGCCAATGGTCAGTCCATCAATCGAATCCGCCAGATTGGCGCTGTAATCCGGCACCCCAACATCCACACTGGTGGAATCGCGTTCATCAAACCCCGCCATCGCCTGCAACATCATCGCCGCATCCTGCGCCGTGCGCGTCATCGGACCCGCCTGATCGAGACTGGATGCAAACGCAATCATGCCGTAGCGCGAGACGCGGCCATAGGTCGGTTTGAGGCCGGTAATGCCACATAAGGCGGCCGGTTGTCGAATCGAGCCACCGGTATCCGTGCCGGTCGCCGCACTCGCCAGACGCGCCGCGACACAGGCCGCCGAACCACCCGAAGAACCGCCTGGCACCACATCGTGATTCCATGGGTTGCGCACCGGGCCATAAAAACTGGTCTCGTTGGACGAGCCCATCGCGAACTCATCCATATTAGTTTTACCAAGCAGCACCGTGCCTGCGGCCTTTAACTTGGCGGATACAGTGGACTCATATGGAGAAACAAAACTGTCGAGCATTTTTGAGGCACAACTGCTGCGGATACCTTGCGTACAGAAAATATCCTTGTGCGCGATAGGAATCCCGGTCAGTGGCCCGAAATCACCGGTGGCACGCCGTTGATCGGCGTGCTTGGCATCCTCCAGCGCCCGTTCAGGCGTCTGCGTAATAAAGCAGTTGCTACGCCCAGCCAGTGTGGATATGCGCTGTATACAGGCCTCGGTCAGTTCAACGCTGGAAAACTCGCCGGCGCTGAGTCCGGCTGACAATTCGGCAATGGTCTTGTTATGCATAGCCTACTCAATCACCCGGGGAACCAGATACAGGCCATCTTCCGTGGCAGGCGCCACCCCCTGAAACCCATCACGATTATCGGTTTCAGTTACCTCGTCAGGGCGCAGGCGCTGCACTACGTCCTGTGGGTGCGCCATCGGTGACACCGCAGAGGTGTCCACCGCGTTCATTTGCTCGACCAACTCGAGAATCCGCGACAACTCGGTCGCATATTCCGGGACCGCGTCGTCGCTAATCCCTAATCGCGCCAAATGAGCGATTTTTTTCACATCAGATGAATCCAGTGACATGACTATTCCTGCTAAATATGAAGTCTGTGTAAGGAAGCTCGGTGCCGCCCGCCCCATGAAGTGCGCAAGTTACCATAATTGATACCTTGCCCAAAGCCCCTGACGGTTGTTACAGTGGCGCATAACGCTTGTCTTAACCCTAGAGATTGACCCAACACGATGCTGTTTCGACGCCTGCGCGGCCTGTTTTCCAATGACCTGTCGATCGA
>JYMV01007072.1_pt1 | contig 26681 bp, 24 predicted proteins | sample 338911 | NCBI WGS metagenome assembly JYMV01 (sample SAMN03354496, study PRJNA234377) | hydrothermal vent metagenome | biome: Deep sea; feature: Hydrothermal plumes at the Eastern Lau Spreading Center, Western Pacific Ocean; material: Seawater | place: Tonga | collected 2009 | depth 2000 m m
ACGAACGAATTCTTCCGGCAAGCATTTGAGCGTCAGGAATTCGTTGGTTGGCACTATTGCGGCCTGATCGATGCATCCAACCTAGTGCCGTTTGTATCTCCTCTGTTACAGGCATGTTATTGTCTATGCCAGCTAATTTCATTTCTTCTTTCCAGACTCGGTCCCAAGTCGTCCTACCAAGTTTCAGGTACTCAATCCAATCCCGATTATTTATTATCTCTAAGTGAAGTTTTTTTGGTTGTGCCAGATTCATCTGATGGGTTATATACATGCGAAGCCGGATTCCTATCTGACTATTGAAGTCGTAGCCAGCAAAGCGGACGCCGTTGTGCCCGACATCAAAAACCTCTTCCAGATCCAAGTCTCCCAATGTTTCAGGCCAACCACCAAAGGTTTTTTCTTTTAGGTCCGTTAAAATTCGCTCGGCGTCCACCGGATTCGTATCGTTTGCCAAGCGCGTAAAACTGTCCTGAATCTGTGCATTACGTTGGTTACTTGGAATCTCAGAGAAGACCTTTAATTGCTCTGGTTCAAAGAATGTATGCGCAAACATCTTGATCGGTTTCTTCTCATCTTTAAGATATTGGTTGAACCAGTTGAAAGCTGGCAGGCGAATCTCCCGCGTATCCTGGTGACCACCGGGCGTGATAACCAATCCCAATTTGCTTTTGGCGTCATGTAATTCATAGATACGACGGACCTGGTTGTAAACTCGTACCACACCGTCTAAGGGGAAGATGCTGCCATCATCGGTATTGAGGATCAATAATGGTCGCGGTGCCACCAGTGCCGCTACCTGTGCATAATCCCAGCGGTAGGTATTGACCTGAAACATACAATCGCAGTGGCCTTCCACCGTACCGTGTTTGTACCGTCCATTTGTACCACCGCTAACCACGTGGTTGGTCAAGTCCGTAATACCAGCTACCGAAGCGGCGACCTTGATGCGTTCATCCAGAGCGGAGATCCACCAACTGTAAGCCCCTCCACCACTTCGGCCAGTTACACCAAATCGGTTTTGATCAACGAAGTCGAGTGTTTCCAGATAATCCAGTGCCCGAATACAGTTCCACACCGGAGGAAGAATAACCGCGAGAGTTCCACCACCACATGTTGTGATTATATGTGCCGTGATGGATTCCTTCGATCTCGCCTAGCTGGAGCGTGTCAATCACCAAACAGACGTAACCGTTGCGGGCGAACCATGCTCCATGATGTTGATAATGGACCTTGTTTCCATAGCTGATATTGTTGATTTTCACCGGTCCATGCCCACAAACATATAATATCGTCGGAGCTGGATCCTGCAGATCTTTCGGCAGGTAGAGGTTGCCAGTCACATATAATCCAGGCATGGACTACTGATAGTGCAAGTTCCAGACATCGAAATCATGTTGCGTTATCCGTCTAGTAACGGTTGCCTGAAGCGGAGTCTTGGGGGGTAGAGGTTCCCGACTGAGCATCTCGTACAATTGCGACCGATATTTATCCTTGTTTTTGTTCCAATCGTCCAACGTTTGGATATCTGCTAAGCATTGGTCGGCAATTTCAGCCGTTTCCCGTTCAAAATAGGTTCTGAACATCTGATCGCCAGATGTCTCGAATTCAGTAGAGATCGAGGACGATATAGTAAAGAGGGTCAGCGGAAGCATAACAGAAATGTGCAGTGTAGATTTCATAAGGCTAATCTCCAGCATACTAAACTAACAGATTCAAAATGTTTGTCGGCAAGTCAACGCTGATAGTAAATTATTAAAGACCAACTCACACATCGAAGGAAAAATAGCGCTGTTTAACCTTTTCAGGCGGCCACATATCTAGAAGATCCAATGTTTCCATGAAATCATGTTTTTGAAACAACTTCTCTAATTGGTCTTGTGTTTTTTGCCCAGCTGGCCGAACCGGAATGTTGGCAATCTGAAAAACGATTTGAGCGTTGATTGCAGCACATTCAGTTAGTCCTTCTTTGTAAACCTTGTCGGGCGTATCGGCTCGAGTATGACCGTAAAGTCGGTCTTCTGGTTGAACCGCCACAGTTGAAATACCAATTGTCGGCACACCGTGTGCCAGGAACGGAAAGTGATCTGACCCCCAGCTTGGTTCGCCAACCGAGACAAGAAATGGAGGTAAATCCTGACCTGCGATACGAACTCGTCCCGCAACCTCGTCCAAGGGAGGCTTAAGTTGATCAAAACTTGAAATGCTGATTCCGCTTGGACGCCCACCAACATCATTATTAATCATCAAAATAGTGTTTGCCAACTCATCACTGTGTTGATGAACGTATGCCCAAGAACCGACGAGACCGGATTCTTCCACGCCGAACAACACAAACTTGACGGTTCGGGAGAGATGTTGCCGATAAGGCACTAGACCTCGTGCCGTTTCCAGAACTGCCACCACTCCGGCTGTATTGTCTACGGCTCCTAGCCCGACATGCCAGCTATCATAGTGTCCGCCAACGATGATATGTTCTTCTCCGCTACTATTACCGCTAATCTCTCCGATGACATTCCATGAATCTTTCCACTCAATGTGACTATCGAGAATGAGCTTAAGCCTGACCGTACCTTTTCGCGAATTGAGTCGACGTAGGTATTCCGCATCCTCTTTACTGATTGAGGCTACTGGAATGGCACCAATTTTGGCAAAAGCGCACGTTCGTGCTGGTTGCAGCCCCCAGCAGAATTTCGGATTTCAATTAATCCAACTGCCCCATACTCAGCCGCTAGTGGCGTTTTCAGTTGACGGGCAAACGGGTAGTACGGTGCTGCAATAAAACGTCCTTTAACCTGTTCTTTATTTGCTTCGAGATCCTGACGATCACCACGTTCAAGAAAGATTATTTCACCCTCTACACCATCTTCAGATGTGGATGGTGAAAGTCCAGAGCACCGACATGAGACCTCTTTCTCAATAGGTGTTGTATCAGCAATCTTTCATCAATAGGCGTCCAAGCACGATGTGGAAACGTTTGGGTATGGACATTATCCAATCCGTACCGCCAGAGCGTTTCAACCAGAAAGTCTCGCGCTTTAATTTCATTGGACGTACCCGCCAACCGTATCCCGATATCGTCAGCAAGTACAAGGAGATTTTCGTACGCTTCCGAATTGGAGAAAATTTGGTCAACAATACGGGTTTCAATTTCCTGCTTCATCATTTATCCTGAGTGTTGCGGTGATAACACGCTCTTTCCGAAAAGACAGCCTGCAGACATGGTTGAACACCGTATTAGCTAGAATTTGGAGCATGAATCGCTAAATCCCAGATATTTGCCTAAGAAAAGTAAAAGTGACAGGCGAAAATTCAGGTTATTAGCAGATTATATCATAATGTATTTAAAACACTTTGGTAATTTGATGAGACAATATTACGATCTTCTACCAGTCTCAGCCAAGTTCTAGTTAGCTGATTTAAAATCTTATGTTGAAGATAATGATGTTCCTTTTTTAACTCTGGTGGTGATAAAATGCTTGGTAAGTTGAGGGTCGTCTAGCCATTGGTAGTTGAAATTTAGTTTAGGAGGATACAAAGGCAATCAAAATCGGTGTATACATCAGTGGCGAGGAAACAATTGAAAATGATCTATGATAATGCTTTGGATAATAATAAAGACACAGACAATGATGTCAACTACATCCATTATATAAGGAAATAAGAATTGAGCGAAAAAGTCAAGATCGGGGTTATCACGGACATCCATTACGGGGATAAAATTCCTATCAGTGCTCGGCAGGGACAGATCGGCGACATCCTCCTGCTGCGAACCGTGCACCGGCTGAACCGCATGATTAAGCCAGACATCACACTAATACTGGGTGACATTCTCGATGACCCAGATAGCGGAAAATCTGGGGAGCGTCTCGCGAAAATGCAGGAGATTCTCAATCTTCTGGAATCTCCTTGGATGGCGATTCCAGGAAACCACGATCCAGTTGAGGAGCGGTTTTACGAAGTCATTAACCGGCCCCCAGTATTTATGGATATCAACGGGGTCCGTTTCGTTCCGTTCATCGATCCAGAGGAACTGGGTTGGAATGCCAAGCGGCTACCCGAAAATATGGAAAAGATGAAAAAGGTACGTTCCAACCACGACGGCCCTATCGTCGCCTTCCAACACGTTCCTCTCTTTCCTCCAAACAAAAGCAACTGCTGCTACAACTACACAAACATCGACGAAGTGCTCGAAGCCACTTGGGCAAACAACTTCACTTTGAGCATAGGAGGCCACTATCATGCTGGAACGGAACTGATTCGTGTCGGCAGCCATTCCTTCGTTGTCGGCAAATCGCTCTGTGAGTCACCTTTCAGTTTCATGGAGATTAATCTCGACAGCAAAGATATCCAAGTCACACAGCACGAGCACCGGATGCCGCCTGAGCTGGAACTGTTCGATTACCACTCGCACACGCAGTTCGCCTACTGCAGTGAAAACATGGACATGGTAAAATCACCGGAGCTCGCTGAGAAGTTCGGTCTTCGCGGCATCGCCTTCACCGAGCATTCGGGTCAGCTCTACTTCGACCGCCAGACCTACTGGAGCGGCGAATTGTGCAAGGAAGGAATCAAAGGAACGAAAGGCCTCCAAGACCGGATGCCCGATTTCTGGTCGAACGTGGAGGAGGCGCAACGCGACAATCTGATCATCGGTTTTGAAGTCGATTCGGATTTTCAGGGCAACATGATTCTTCAGGATAAAGACCAACAGCGAGCACAGCTCCTCAACGGCGCCATTCACCAGTTGCCCGAGTTGAGGAAAGAAAAAGTTGACCTGAAGCGGGCATCCGATGAATATCTGCGGATTCTGGAGTGCTTCGTCCAAACCGGCATCCGGATTCTCGCCCACCCCTTCCGTATCTTCCGAAACCACGAAGTGCCAACGAGGCTGTTTGTGCCGGTCATCAGGATGTTGAAGGAGAACAATGTTGCTGCGGAGATGAACTTCCACTACAACCGCCCACAGCCGGAGTTCGTCAGGATGTGCGTTGAAGCTGGTGTGAAGATTACCTTTGGAAGCGATGCGCACAATCTCTACGAAGTCGGCGAGTTCGCCCCGCACCTGAAGTTTCTCGATGAGATCGGTTACAAAGGGAACTTGAAGGATATTATGGCAAGGATTGATTGACCGTTTGCCATCGCTGAAAGCCGACTATCCACTATTTCCACCACTGTAACTACCACCCAGATTGGGAGGTCGATCTACCTCATATCCACATAATTTATATTTCCAAACAGAAAATATTTATCTGGAAGTTCAAGGTGCGATCCTTACCGTTTTCTAACTCCGACATACCGGTAATCCCTCCTAATGTAAGTGGCCAATTAAATACTACACATCGCTTGTCATTACGGAATGTAATTTGACTATATTACTAAATTCAGAGAAGACAACCAGCAATTATTTCCTAAATTCATTTTACTTTTAATGCTACATGATATATTATTGGTGCATTGGTTCTTGATAGACTGGTTTTTTATCTATCAAGTCTCTCAAATTTTACAGCAATATAGGGAGAGGTAATTAAAAATGACTAACAGAGAGGTATTTATAACTACAAGCTTTATTTTAATACTGATTTTAGCCTTTATTAGTCAGGGTTCAGCCAAAATCAATTTTGATGGTTTGGCTGGCTTGTGGCTCTTCGATGAAGGTTCTGGTAAAGTTGCTAAGGATAGCTCCGGTAACGACCGCCATGGAGAAGCGGGAAAAGCTCTGAAATGGATTAATGGAAAATTCGGTAAAGCTGTCGAGTTTGATGGAGGGCAAAATTATATCATAATAGAACATGACGATGTTTTCAATTTTGAAGCTGACGATTTTTCTGTTGGGTGTTGGATGGAAGCAGAGAATAAAGATGCCTATGTAATAATTAAACGGAATGGTGGTGGGTTCTGGGCCCTGAGTGCCAGCATTGATAGGGAGTCCGGCGTTTTCATCTTTGAAGGTGGAGGTCAACATATCGATGACGGAAAAACTGTGATTGTTGGAAAAGGTTGGCACCATTGCGTAGTGGTCCGAAAAAAAGGAAAAGTTTCTCTTTACGTAGATGGTAAACTTGATACAGAACGAAATGGCCCTGCCAATATGGATAACCCAGCTCCACTAAAATTTGGCGGATGGGGTTCGGAGAATCACAAAGGCGGTTTGGACGAAGTTTTTCTCTTTAAAAAGGGTATTGCATTAGAACCAGCAGATATTCAGAAAATCTATAAAGATGGGTGGAAGAAAGCACGTGCCGTTTCACCTGCTAGCAAATTAGCGACCCTTTGGAGCGTTATCAAGGCTAAATAGAACCGTATAACTCAGTTTGGCAATCATTAGATTAAGTGATGATCGCTGAGGATAGGAGTTCATCTTTCGTACGGCTCTCTCAGCAGCGTCGTCAATCCGAAATTTCTATCCCTGCCTACCAACAGGCATCTATCACCATTTCACTTCTTTACAAAAACTAGCAATCTTGTCATACTTGGGTTCTCTCTGGTGCAACACTAAAATTTCTCGATTGCGAGTAGGAGTAATCCATGACCCCAGAACAGCGCTATTTATTTGATATCAAGGGCTATTTGCATATCCCCAAGGTGCTCAGCGACAGCGAACTGGCAGCCGCCCGGGCGGCCATCGACCGCTATATGGCCACGCCCGATGACGAACTGCCCGAGGGCTTTTCCCGTTCCGAGGACGGAAAGTATTACGCCAATGGCTTCGCTTTCGACAAAGCCCTTGAAGCCCTAACCATGCATTTGGGCCTGTGGTCTATTGTCAAAGAGCTCACCCACGACCAGCCGGCTTTCACTCGGGGAACACTGCTAGTGGACAGTCACCTGCACGAGCCATTCCATCTGCACTGTGCCCGTGAGGACTATGGCTGGCAAAGCACGCGTTTTGACACCCGAGAGGGGCGTATCTTCTGCGATGATTTCGTCATTTTCCCCTATTTCGATGATGTCTTCCCTGGCGACGGCGGCTTGTTGGTAGTCCCGGGCTCGCACAAGGCGGAGTTCGAGCGCCCGCCCAGTTTATTCAACGGCGGGGTCATCACTGAGCACGAGGATCTGCCTGCGGGAGTGGTCAATGTGACGCCGCAGGTGGGGGATGCGGTGATAATGACTGAAATGCTGGTCCATGGGACGTTGCAGTGGAAGCCTGAAGATCGCCTGCGCCGCACCCTGGTGTTGCGCTACCGACCCCAGTTCAAAGGCCAGACCGCTGTCCCAGACGTCCTCCAGAGCCGTTTGTCGCCCCAGACCAAGGAATTGATGGCCAACGCCCACTATACCCATGTCAAAGAGATCGTCAAAGAGAACGTGGTGCGACTCACTTAGAAAAGGATGGCTGCGGGCTGAGGTTGCTTGCCCCGACACCGATAGGTCGACCGACGTTTGGTCAAGCACGCTGGCGCCCGTGCCAAAGACCGCGTATCCTGTAGGGATGCAGCGTTTAGCTTTGGCATGAAGATGATTCAATAGCCGCTTGGTAGGTCGTAAATTCTGGAATATTTAATAAAGTCTTCCATCTCAAAACGACCAACCGGGATCAGTACCATCTCAATCCCGTCTTTCTCCCACCTAATCACCTCTAGGTTGCCTGCTAGTGGTAAAAAAGGCACTTCTTCGGAGATTGCAAAGGAATCAGAGGATTCTCCCAACTGGTCCCGAGGCAGAGAAGCTCAACCCAGGGCGGCTGTGATTGATAGCCAATCGGTCAAAACCATCGCTCTGAAGGTCACTGATACCAATGCCGCCGATAGCCAAACTGACTATGAATTACTTTCGTCCGTTTTCTTTTAGCGGGACACCACCCAAAAGCTATGGGCTGATGGTGGTTATGAGGGGAGCTTGGTTATGGTTGCGGAATCGGTTTCAAGCCCAGTCAGACATAGTGATGAATCTGAAAGCTAAGGGCTTTCAAGTCTTACCTAAACGGTGGATTGTGGAACGGACTTTTGCCTGGTTGGGCTGGTGCCGAGGCTTGAGCTTAGACTATCAACGCAAAAGTCAGCACTCAGAGAACATGATTTATTCAGAGAACATGATTTATATTGACATGATTCGACTGATGCTCAAACGAATAAAATGACTTTCAAACAGGCTCTTAGCGTTTGATACACCGCCTATCCAGACCTAAATCTATGCGCCTGTGGCGATCCCAGGACGATTTTGGCTGCCACCAAACCTAGAGATCTGAGGTGCTTCCATCATCAACTGGGTTGTATTTTAGTTAAAAATTAAGTACAAGATGATGATTTAGATTGCCAGATGGCGAAGGTCATTGTAAAAGAGTAATCAAAATCCGAAGGCCGATTGTGATTATGCCAACTTGCTCCATAACTATGATAAAAAGCCTCACTTTTCCTGTTCGATTAGGAGTAAGATCTGTTGCTGTTGCAGTGCTTCGGTTAAGAGATAGAAAACCAAAACGAATCAATAACACCCAATACTAATTAGGAGTAAATGGTGAAAACTCGATTAATTATTGTATTTCTGGTTAGAATAATTTTCTTGATGTTTGGTTGTAGAAATAGATAAGGAGCATAATAAAATGAAGTGGATAACGGTTGTATGCTGTTTGTTATTGGTTGGATGTGCGTCATTGGAATATGCTGGTAGGCAAAAACAAGAACTCATACATACTCAGATGTTGAAGGAGTTAGAACGACAATCTAACAAGTCTACTTATCCTGGCTACACTCAACGTGGTCAACTTGGTGGGTATATAACACGGGGAGATGCTTACTATAGCCAAGGCAAATATGACTTGGCTATAATAGTGTACAAAAAAGCGCTGGAACTAGACCCGGAAAATGTATATGCGCTAAATAATCTTGGGGATGCTTACTATAAACAAGGCAAATATGATTTGGCCATATCTGCATATAAGAAAGCACTGGAAATGGACCCGGAAAATGTATATGCGCTAAGTAATCTTGGGGATGCTTACTTAGGACAAGGTGAATATGATTTGGCCATATCTGCATATAAGAAAGCACTGGAAATGGACCCGAAAGATGTATATGCGCTAAATAATCTTGGGTCCCTTTACTATATACAAGGCAAATATGATTTGGCCATATCTGCATATAAGAAAGCGCTGGAAATGAACCCGAAAAATGTATATGCGCTTAAGGGGCTGGAAAAGGTTCGTGAAACACAATCCAAAATCAATTAGGAGCGGTAGATAACATGAAAGAGGGGATGAAACTGGGAGCATTAGTTGCTTTGAATATGGATCGGCTTTGAGCCTGTAACAGAATTGGATCGTGTTGTCGGCTATATTGGTGGGTTTAGCTTGTGCAAGAAGATGTGTGTTGATGGCAGGGAGATAGCGCCTGATAAAGATAATCCAGTATGCGGGCTGATATAATTCGATTGTTGAGCCTGTCAATATATGAACAAACTCCAACCTAAGGGGTCCGACTTTTCAGCCATGGCAAGTGGAGTTACCTGTATTTAAGTTAAAACTTTAATGCACAAGAATCAACCGATGAGGATAGTAGCTACCAAAACTTGTCCCTTTGAACTGAATGCTCTCTTTAGGACAGATGTTGCTCCAATTTTTGGCCAATGACCTTAGTCCAGATATCGTACCCTTTTTGATTCAAATGTAATAGATCTTCTACGTAAAGTTCTTCTAAAGGCAACCCCTTTTCATCGAGCATATGAGAATAAACGTCGATGTAGTATAGGTTTTGCTCGTTTGTGATAAGTTGCTGCACCATTTGGTTAGTGCGGGCGATTTCTGATCGCAAATAAAAGCGAGAAGGGCTTGGTTTTATTGATACAAAGAAGGTAGGTATAGGACCTAAAGTTCGAAGGATATCAAACATCATCAACCGGAGGTTATTACAGATTTCTGCTGGGTACCTGCCAGCAGCTAAGTCGTTGTCACCAGCGTAAATTACTAGGCCTTTTGGCTTAAATCGAAAAAGCAATCTGGGCATAAACCACGCACAAGCAGCGATAGTTGAACCTCCAAACCCTAAATTGATTGTATCCCAAGAGAAGCAATTTTGAAAATCAGGCCAGAATCGAATAGAGGAGCTCCCATAAAATATCACCTGGCTTTCTCGACCAGGTAAGGTCTTGATGTTAGTCTCTAAATACCGAACCTCTTCTTCGTAAAATAACATAAATATATGGCTCCAATATTGTGTTTGAACAATCAGTGAGGGGGAAAATTGGATAATAGCATTACCTCAACCTATTTACAGCAAAGAATGTCCGATAAGTATTGTTATCTAACGATTAGTGGAACATTATTGCGCTAATTCTGCCAATTTGCACTAAAAATAAAACTGTAAGGTAAAGCTAACGAAAACTGGGCTTCCGTCAACCTCAAATCTAAGCCGATGAAGAGGCTAATTTGTTCTTTGAAAATTGTAAAAAGTAGATTGAATTGGATCAGAATGCAGATGCAACGTGATTCCGTTAACTCCCTGAGGATTTTTCAGGACTCTTCAAATCAAAGAAGCAAGTACAACGGTTGATTCTATTACTTAGTTAAGTTGTATTTAAGTTAAAAATTAAGTACAAGCAAACTCAAAGGAGAATGTCAATATGATAGTTAAAAAATCAGTTTTTGTTTCGATGGTGCTGGTTATCTTAGTAGGTTTTGTGCGTGCCGAAGATACCAAAGAGATTGTGGTTAAAAGCGCTAAAGAGTTGAAAGGTATTAAGGCGAAGAAAATTACTTGAAAGAAAGATGGACAAAGATGGTTTTTTATTCCTGCTAGTTCGGATCAGATGAAACCTTTTTGGATGGATACAATCGAAGTGACGGTGGGTCAGTTAAAGAAGTTCTTGGTGGCAACGGATTATCAGTTTGATGCTGATTTATGGAACGATTTTATGCGTGTTCCTTTGGTTTAATGGAAGATAGTCGTGGTATCGATCCTTCTTTGGCTCTCTCCCATTTTTCTACCGATGCCCCCCGATGATTAGAGTCAACTGGCACGATGTAACTGTTCACGCTAAATGGGCAGGCAAAAGGTTACCGACTGAAGCAGCATGGGAATATGTGGAGATGGATTGGTTGGTAAAATCTATTCGTGGAACGACGATGAAAGCCTGGCACGAGATTATGCCAACTTTGATGGTACTGGTGGTAAGATAAGTAGGATGGATCCATAGCACCTGTGGGCAGTCTAAAACCGAATGTTTACGGTTTATATGATATGGCAGGCAATGTTTTGGAGTGGTACCAAGATTAGTATGACAGTGGTAAAAAAACACCAAGGTGTTTCGCGAAAGGGAGCTGGAACGACATTATCAGGCATCTGCGTGTAGCAAGTCGCGACGACGATCCCGAGAGGGACTTCAACAACGGATTTCAATGTGTGTCAGGATCGAATTAATTACCCTAAGGTCTGCCGTAAAAACCTCGCCGATCACCCGTCGTTTCCACTTACTTAATAAGACGGCACATGCCCTAAACATAAACCATCACAAATCTCTGCTGGCAGATGGGATTCTCTTCACCTTCTGTCCTATAGAGTACGGCACTTTTACAGAACCTAGCAACGCTTCATAAACAGCGAGAGGAACAATCACCTGATTTCAACCACCCAATTCCAAACTGATCTGCCAGGGCGAATATCAAGCCTGGGTTGGTGGCCGATCACGCTGTCATAGACACCTTTATCTTGGCCAGATAGATCGAGGTCTTGTCTTCATGACTACTATAATAGCTCAGCCAGAGAAGACCATTATGCCAAATCAATCCGGCGTAACTGGAATCACCTTTACTGGGAAGTTTAAGTCCCTTTGTGTAAGTTCCTTTTTCGGGATCGATCCAACCTAATTCAGTCCATTGTGAACCCCAGTTGCGGTGGTCGTTTTCCTGATATCTTCGAATACAAGTCAGCAATCTGCCATCGTCCAACTGGATCATTGATGGGCCACCCACAGTAACACCCAGTTTTTTCCATTCCCAATCGCGGTATGGAGAATCGGCAATGCCCAATAAAGCATCCCCCTCCCTGATATTCTCCCCATTGTCGCGACGAAGAAGAAGGTAAGATCTACCTGATCGGTTAAAAACCATAGCATGCTCGTTACTGCGATCTCCCGCAGGACGCGGATGGTCAAGGAACATTGTGTACATCTTACCATCCCTAGTTTGATAGAAACGCGTGGCATCGCTGGTTCCCCATTGATAACCTAAGGCATAACCAACATCTTGATACCAGGTCGTCTGCCAAAGCCAATATCCTTGATCAGCAATATGGAAAGGTCCTTCCCAAGACTTCCCATCTTTGGAAAGATAGGTAACAGATTGATTATTCCTGATGTCGTTGTTATTGTCATCGACCCGGTATTCGCATGAGTTGAGGAGTAGTTGGCCATCAGGCATAACCGAAAGTTTGGCATCCCTCAAATCAACTCCGGAAACCTCTAATAAGGACGACGATACCCACGTTTCACCGTCATCGGAGACAAGGACTCGGATTTTGCCGTAATCATTGTTGCCAGCATGTCCTTGGCCTTCTCGAAAGGCGCAATACCAGCGCCCTCGATATCTTTCCAAATCGGTAAAAGCGTTATGCGGAGCAGCATTCCAAATTTTTTTTAGGCTAATTAGTTCCAATCAATATCCATCCTAAGAATGGTGTGACCAGGATGCACCAAGACAAAACAAACAATAAGTAATTCTCTACTTAGCGGTCGATTTAATCCTACAATAGTTATATCCAAATCGATCCTTCTGTTTAAGGAAGATGGCTTCCTAAGATAACTTAGGTTCCGACGGATCAGTTCTCCTTGAGTCTTGCCCATAGTGTTGCGATTTTCCCAGCGGGTTGAACATCCAACAGGTTCGATTCGACCTTAAAATTTTGTGTGACTTCAACCTGACTGAGCCCTCGACTGTAAATTCGAACTTCATCAATCAAACCATTAAAATGACGCTCGTTGTTACCATCACCGATGTGTAACGGTTCTTTGTTTTGTGACAAATCACCTTTGACAGGTTGATCTACGAGCACTTCGCCATCCAGGTAAAGCATCCCTTTTTTACCATTATAAGCTAAGACCACGTGATGCCAATCTTTATTATCATAGTTGGGCAAACCTGTCTTACGCGTATCTTTTGGAATCAAGGTTACGGATCGGAATCCAATATCTGTTGGATTTCTGCTGTCTCTAACCCATACACCATAACCAGAGTTATCTCCGGTGGATTGTCCTTTACTCACTGGTCTCGGATATTCATTGTTGCCACTTTGTCCTTTGAGCAAAAACCAGAATTCGATGGTGACCTCTTTTTTTAAGATCTAAATTGGCATGATGTGGGATTTCGACGAGATCCGTCTTTCCTTTAAAAGACAATGCTTGCCCGATTCTTCCGTCGACGATTTGAGGGGTTCCTTTGATAGCGCCGTGGTTCTTTGCCCATACATCGCGAACGGATTTTCCGGCAATTGTCGACTGATCGAAGGACCAAAACCCGACCAGTTGTTCTGTTACCATCTCTTGTGCTGATACCGAGTACAAAATGCTGACCAACACCAGACTCCAAATCAAGAAATGCTTTGAACCAAACTTCATTAATTTTCCCTCCAATTTAGTAGAGTGGGTTATTCAATTGGGTTGGTAAAGTAATCCTAAACCAACAAGTTGCTTTCAAGTATAATAGACCAATCCAATAATAAGAGTCATGCAACCAAACGCCTGAAAGCCTGTTCAAGTTCTTCTTAAAATAAGCAAAGGAGCAAGACTAAAACTGATTTCAAAACTGTCTCAACGTCTTCCCTAGAAAAAGGTTAAATATAAAAATGACTATCAAACACAAGGTTTTTACCAAGTAATGATGTTAGTTACCCCCTATTCTTATAGTCAAACAGTCAAATCAGTTGAGCTCAGGTTACCTTTATATCGAATAGAGGTGGGGTTACACCAAGAGAGGGAACCCCGTAATGGAAGGAGACATGATGCCACGCACGATTATACGATTGTTGACGCTAGCCACCGTCACGTTGCTTTGCCTGACCGCCTTTGCCGGGGGAAAGGGAAATGGTCTGCCACCGGAGAAGATTCCCGGTTGTGCATACGGCGAGCCCAATTCAAAATAATTTCCTAAGGATCCTCAGGAAATTATTAACGTATAAAGGCGAAACTATTTATAATACCTTATTTGTGGTGCCAATCCCATACAGTCCGGTACCGCAGCCTCGGTCGGTCTTCGGCAATGCAGCAATCAAACACCGTGTGACGCTGTCCACCATGTCTTCTGACCAAGAGGATACGTTGGTAATTTTCCGATTACTGACTGAAAGATAAGTTAATCAGAATCAGATATTCACCTACTGTTTCAGTATTTCGCTAACCCTTCTTACTTCTGTATCTAGCTGTTGCCTTGGGCTAGCTAATTTCAGAAATCGGTTATAAAAACTTAAAGATGAACCATCATTGCCAATATTCCGATATATATCCGCTAACCGAAGGTAGGCTAGGACATAGTCAGGCTTTAAGCGAATAGCAGTATGGTAAGCAGTCATCGCATCTTTTAATTTTTTTTGATGGTGATAGGTTTCTCCCAAATGAAAGTGCACTACAGCCAGCTGGTTCCGAAATTTTGCTGATGAATGTAAATTGTAAATTTGTTGATTCGATCTTAAAATAGATTTAGCTTTGAGCAAATGATGAATTGCGAGATCAAAATTATCATCAGTTTTCTCAAGAAGGCCCAGATGTTGGTACGTATCTGGGGAACTCGGGTCTAAGCGAATGCATCGTTGCAAGGCTTGTCTTGCCGCAGTACGTTCCTTGGTCTTTTTTAGTAGCTTACCTAAACTTAGCCATACAATACTAAGGTTTGAATTTGATTCAAGCGCGAGTCGAAAATGCTTCTCTGCTTCAGTCAAATTATCTTGATTAAAATAGATTAGTCCAAGGTCGTGGTGGTACTCGGGGTTTCGCGGTTCAAGCTCAATACGTTCCAGTCGATCTGTGAGAACCTCCTCAAGTGCATTCTTTTTCTGCTGGAGCACGTTTTCAAGATCATAACGTATTTGCTCGGAATTGGGCTCTAGATACAATGCCACTTGAAGCGATTTTATTGCTTCTTCTAGCTGTCTGGCTCGATAGTAGGATAAGGCAAGTTTCCTATATTTTTGTGCGTTATCAGGATCATGTACGATTGCTAATTGGTTCCGTAAGATTTCTTTACCAATTTGCTCTTGTTTTTTTTGAATCACCTCATTGAGGCGCTTTTTAGTATTTTGGTCATTATTGGAATATGATAGCGATTTTTGATATGCTTCTATGGCTTGATCCAATTTCCCTTCCAGATGATAGATCTCACCCAGATTATGATAAACCAAAGGCGATTTAGGGGAAAGATCTAAAGTTGCAAGATATTCTTTTTTTGCCGCTCCAAATTGACCGAGGCTATGATAGACATTTGCTAAATCATAGTGGTATTCTGCAACATTAGAATCCAATCGTATAGCTTGCTCATATTCTCTTTTTGCCGCTTCCAACTCCCCACGTCTATGGAAGATTTGTGACATGGTTGCATAGACCTCGGCCATCTCGGGCAGAAAAAGCTTGGCTTGTTGGCACGCAACTTCTGCAGCATCTAGATTTGAAATTTGAAGATACGCATTTGCTAAATGAACATAAGTTTCCCCGTCCCTTGGATTCATCTCTAACGAGTGATTAAATTTATCAATAGCCTCATCTATCCTGTTTTTTCTGGCAAGTTCTAGCCCCTCGGCACTTAATTTTTTCGCTTGATCAACCGGATTCGCCTGACTAGGATTATAGACCATCAGTAGCAAAAGAAAGAGAATCCAGACCGCTGTAGTTAATCTGTGAACCATAGAGAAACAGGGATTTTTTAACGCATTGGAGTTAAAGGGTTTTGATATCAATTATCAATTTTTAAGATCTGGTTAGCAGCAACATCAGTGAATTCTGAGCTTCGGCCACTAAGCCACGTTATCTTTACCAACTCCACTTCTATGTTTTTGCCAAGCCCAAAATGAAAACGAAGATTGTTCTGAGAAGCATAGCTACTACCTGAGCGACCTTCACGAATCTGTTTTAAATTCTTAGTTTGAACTATAACTTTCACCCCGATGACCGAACGGTTTTCAATTTGAACCATCAACCAATTTTGAGAAGGGCGAGTCTCGTTTCGAAGGAGTGTCGGTGGAGCATCTATATTTACCACCAGAATATCAATGTCACCATCATTGTCATAGTCGGCGAACGCAGTACCACGACTGGATAAACTTACTTGCAATCCCTCTCCCGCAACTTTAGATATATCAATAAAAGTACCGTTGTCATTGCTGAATATCTGGTTAGTTTGTGCATAGGTTTGGCCATATTCAGGGTGTCTGTTTACTTGCGGATAAATATGTCCATTCGCAATGAATAGATCTAAGTCCGCATCGTTATCAAAATCGAAAAACCCTGTTCCCCAACTCATTGGTAAATAAGTCGATTGCCATAGGCCAACAGATTTTGTCGCATTTTCAAAAAAAAAGCCATCCATGTTTCGATATAAACTACTACACTCACCCGTAAAATTAGTGACCCAACCATCGAAATCACCATCACTATCATAATCGGCAAAATCAACCCCCATGCAAGCCTGGGCTTCTCCGGAATCGCCATAACTTGCTCCGGCTAAACTGCCAATTTCAATAAAAACCCCGCTACCGTCGTTTTGGTACAGGTAATTTGCACTAGCATCATTAGCGACGAATAAATCGGTATCGCCATCCAAATCGTAGTCTGTTGCGCAAACGCCTAATCCATAAAATTCATCAATGTCGATCAGGCCGACTTCAGATGTCTTCTCCGTAAAGTTGCCACTTCCATCATTCTGATAGAATGCGTCTATTCCACCCTTCAAACCTTTTGGGCCAACCATTACTTTTTCTACGCTCTGCCAGTCCAAAGTCCTCTTGGCCGCTAAGACATCTGATATAGAACAGTCAACGTAATTCACTACATACAGATCTAGATCGTTATCTTTGTCAGCATCGAAGAACGTTGCCCCAACACTCCATCCACCATTTGCAACACCAACACGTTCAGCAATATTGCTAAACGTCCCATCTCCATTGTTTTTGTAGAGACAGTTCGGTCCAAAGTTGGTGACATAGAGATCAAGCCACCCATCGCCATTGAAGTCGGCGACACACACACCGCATCCCCAACTATCATCACCGACCCCGGCATTAATTGTTTGATCTTCGAAAGTTCCGTCTCCTAGATTGCGGTAAAGTATATTTGTGCCTTTATTCGATGGCAAGCCTTCGGTAATTTCCCAGCCATTAACCAGATAAATATCTGCATAACCATCACGATCATAATCAAAAAAAGCTGCCCCATTACCAGTGGATTCGAGTAGATGATTTTTTTCTTTGCTTCCCGCATAAGTTACAGCTGTGAGTCCTGAAACCTCGGAAACGTCGACAAATGTCGCTGATTGACTTAAAAATGGGAGACAAAGGATCAGAGAAATGTAACAGAATCTGGTCATAATATTAATCTAAACAAAAATTGCCGAGATTCGCAAGAACCTCGGCAATTTTGTTTATGCTTGATAAATTTGTTGATAATTGTCGAACTTTATGGCCTTTTAAGTTTACCCCAAGTGGTTGCCAGCCTATTCAAAGCTTCCACTGGCAGGTTATCCTTCGGAATACCTTTACCGTTGATACGCAGATATTGCCAAGCAACTTTAGCGGTGGCACGACCAAAACCAACTCCACCTTTTTTATGAGTACCAGGGTATTCTATCTGACCTGCTTCCCTCCACTTATTGTCTTTGAAGAAATCAACTTTTAGTAATTCACCTTTAATTTCACCTCGAAGGCCATAAAGCTCCTTTTCCTTGAGCTCGCCAACGACTTTCTTGTCATCTGTGATATCCCCTTCGTTGTCTCCCCCGCCAACTTTACGAAGCCATTCAATACTGTAACCACTACCAGCTCCAGCACCGTTTTTTCTTCCAATAGTTCGGAAGAAGTAGTTATTTGCTTGATCAACCCAACGAATGTATAAGTGGGCTTCTTTATGAGCACCAAACTTCAAGTACTGATACTTTGATTCGATGGTGTAATCCGTCCACTTTGCTTCATAAATGCCGATTCGTTGATGACCTGTACCAACATTGTCATCAGTTGTAAAACCATCCTTGGTCAGTTCCCAACCTGCATCACCCGCACCAAGCTCAACATTGTCGTGCTTAACAAACTCGTTAAACCACTTTTTAGCATCTGGGCCGACAAAATCAAAGGTTAATGCATAACTGGATTGGTGACATAAAATGAATAGTACAACTAGAAATAGATTTAAAAAAGGGAATCGATAGAGTCTCTTCAACAAGTTATCTCTCCTTCTAATTCTTAGGATTTTTTCATAAGCCGCAAATCACATTTCAAGTGACCAGCGAATAGGAGCTACCTAGCTCCTATTCACTAATATCACGATATTCTTCGAGTGTTAAGGCCTTTTGAGCTTACCCCATGTTGTCGCTAACCTGTTGAGAGCTTCAACAGGAGTAGTGGCATCTTTAGGGATTCCTGGTCCGTTAACCTTGAGGTATTGCCAGGCAACCTGAGCGGTGGCACGGCCAACACCAATTCCACCTGTTTTATGAGTGCCGGGATATTTCACCTCATTGATTGGAATCCATTTATTGTCTTTAAAGAAATCAACTTTTAGTGATTCTCCCTTAATTTCACCTCGAAGACCATAGAGAGTCTTGTCTTGTAACTTACCAAGGATTTTTATGTCATCTCCATCCTTAGTAAGATCACCTTCATTGTCTTTCCCACCAACTTTACGAAGCCATTCAATGCTGTAACCACTTCCCGCTCCACCGCCATTTTTTCTGCCAATGGTTCGGAAGAAGTAGTTATCCTTTTCACCTTTCCAGCGAATGTATAGGTGGGCTTCTTTGTGTGCACCTTGTTTCACATACTGATATTTAGACTCGAGAGTGTAATCCGTCCAGTCTTTTTTTATCCCGATTCTTTGATGGCCAGTTCCAACGTTATCATTGGTTTCTAATCCATTTGCAGTTAAATGCCATCCAGCATCCCCAGACTCGGTCGTATCTGCACTCTTGATAAACTCGTCAAACCATTTTTGTGCATCTTTTCCAACAAAGTCATAAGTTAGCGCATGGCTTATTAAACTGGCGGAAAGGAAAAGAAGAACAAGTGAAAACTTGCAAGCTATTGAGCAACGGAATTTCTGCATTGCTAACTCCTAATCATTATAAGGTTAAATTAAGCTATCTACACTACGGATAGCATATGATATCAATTTGCTGACATTTTTGCCAGTAAAAGAAATAGACTAAGAAAAGCCATGAGGAAAAGAGCTATATAAAAAAATCAATAGACTACTGGGATGAGCTTGTCCAGATAAGATCGAGCACGGTTAATTTCGTCGGTTACCCCCTCTGTCGAATCCATAATTGGGATTCCCCGAGGAACAGGGTGCATGAAGATCTCAGTCCAGCCGGAATAGTTGATCCTTTTCAAGGCAGCAAGAATCGGTGCAAAATCCAAGGATCCCCGTCCCGGCATCTGCATTAGCTCTTGTTCTCTAGGGAATTTCTCTTGGCAACCCATGCCATGCTGCCAAGCATAGAAGAGCGACAAGCCTTCAGCCAGTTCCCCAATCAATTGTGCTACCAATTGGGCGTTGTCTGGCAAATGGTAGGGCGCTAGGGCAATCCCTAGGTGCGGTGATCGGGTATATTCGATTAACCACTTCATTGAGTCTGGTGTTTCTATTAGCGCATTACCATGGTTCTCAATGCTGATGGTAATGCCATGTTTCTCTGCAACAGCGATGTGAGGCTTCAACGCTTCGGCAAACTCGGCCACTGCCATACGCAATTCTTCACCTTCTAAATTGCTAGGTCCCTTACTACCGCACACAATAAGAGCCCCCCCGAACTCGTGGACGAATTCCATTTCTTTTTCTAAAACAAAGGGACCCAGATCGAAACGCGTTGATATCCCTAGCTTTACTCCGTGCGTTTTAAGTAACTCCGCAAAAGCCTCATGGCCCATAGATTCCACCTGTTCCCTCTGGTTACCGTGAACCCGCGGCCAGATATCAATATGCTGGCTCCCGATCTTCGGCACTTCGGATACAATCTCGACTAAGGGCATAGTACCGTACATGCACGAAGCTAGGATATAGCTTAGTTTAAACGGAGTTTCATTCATAGGCATCTACCTCCACAGATTGACCACTCTTACCGGATTCATAGGCTGCTAGTACAATAGCCAAAATATGGCGTCCTTCGGCTCCCGATACTGGAACCTCCCCATTGTTTTCTATTGCATCTACGAAGTGCCGAACCACCACTGGAAATCCCAATTCATCCGGCCCTTCCGCTTCCACTATCGGCTGTGTCCACTTTCCTGTCTCCCTGCGCCAAACTGACACTGGCGCTTCCCCCCCACCAAAGCGAATCTGCCCCTCGGTGCCTAGAACCTCATTCACACCTACTGCGCCTGCCAAGGCGGACCAACCTACCTGTAGCGAGGTAGTCGCTCCGCTGGCGTGCTCAATCAAAACCAACGCCGTGTCTTCCACTTGAATATCGTGCACATGGCGGCCAATCCGTGCGTAGACACGTACCGCTGGCGAACCAATATAGTCGATAGCATTGTAGACTTGGTGATAACCGTTATCGATAAGAGGACCTCCACCGCCGGTTTTAGTCTGGGTGCGCCACTGCTGGTTTATCCCGCGACCCACCACATGGGAACTGCTGAATCCCTCGGAACGCACTAGAAACACTTCGCCAATCACGCCTGCTCGAATTTGTTCCATTGTCACCCGGTGTACAGATGAAAAGAGCTGATTATGGCCTACTGTCAGCTTACAACCAGTTTGTTCAGCCACAGCAATCATTCGATCTACTTCCTCCAAACTGGTGGCTATAGGTTTTTCTAGGAACACATGAGCACCGGCTTCCATTGCGGCGATAGCTTGGGGTTCATGCAAATGGTGGGGCGTGCAGATATGGACCAAGTCCAATTCCTCTTGGGCAAACATCTTCTCCCAATCACTATAAAGGTGTTCAGATGCAACCCCGAGTTTACCACCCATCAACTCAGTGCGCTCCTGCGCCAGATCTGCCAGCGCTCCAATCTTAACTCGATCATTCAAACTTGCCAGCACTGGTCCGTGCCGCCGCTCGGCGATGCCACCACAACCGACAATTCCTACTCTCAACACAAGTCATTTCCCTCCTTTGGTTAGAAATTCAACTGTCTATACACTATCACTGATCAGTATAGATAACAACACTTATAGGTTGAGCAAAAAGATTCGTCGTGAAGAGATCATTCCAATATATAAACACAAAAGAGTCGTCCTCAAAACTCACCGCGGCAATCGACTTGTGAACGCAATCGTACGTCCCAATGGACCGAATTTGTCCGAAAACGGATCGCAGAACTGGCATTGAAATATAATGAATGCAATGGGCGGATTTTGCCATCATGGTAAAGGCGCAGATTCAACTGCCAGAATGCCTGTATCATGGGGTCAAGCAATTGGCATGGGAACGAGACTTTTTCTGGCCTAAGTAGTTAGCCACGGCATCGAGTACATCACGTGGATATATTCTCCCCTGCCTGAGGAACGCGGCATCTAAGTCATTTCCGGAATCCATCCGAGCCAGTATGAGAGAGGAGATCAAACTCGAAGCACTCCACAATATTCTCATCGAGGAGGGGAGAACTGCGCACCCCTGATGCTTTCCGGTGGATACGAACATCCTCTTTCCAGCCTGGAGTCGCTTGCTCCATATCAGGACCGTGTCCGTGTGTTCTTGGCGTCAAATCAGGAGAACGATGCGTTTTGTCTCCACCAAAGTGTATCTTAATCGACTGTGGCTTGGGCAAGAGTATTGTAACGCTTAATTTCGAAGGCAAAACGGTTAGGGGCTTTACAATTTGGCACAAGCCAGTTCCCTATCGTAAAACATCCTGTCACTATTAAAATTAAAACCCGCCGCCTGGGAATCTGACTTAAACGCCAATTCTTGCCTCGTAAGAACCAACCGTGCTACTTGTCAAAACCAATTATTGTCAGCCACCTCACCTCTTTACTCCAACACATTCATCGTGATAGAATGATCCATCCGAATTTTCAGCACGAAAGAAAGGAATATCAATCCATGACGGAAACCGAAAAATATCTATTCGACGTCCACGGCTACCTCGTGATTGAAGGTGCCTTGTCCGCTGACGAAGTGACCGCCGCCAATGCCGCCATCGATCATCACGTTGATCAGATTAACATTCGTCCGAACGATCTGGCGCATGGTTCTTCCACACTGGTTGGCGAAACGGGTCGTGGTGATCTGGGTGGAATGCTGACGTGGGACAAACCGCACTGTGACGTTTATCGTCAGATGATTGCCCACCCCAAATTGATTCCATACTTAGAAGAACTGCTCGGTCCAGGATTTCGGCTAGAAGGATTGGGCATTATTACCATGGACAAAGGAGCGGAAGGGTTCTGGTTCCACGAAGGGGCTGAACCCTACGATCGATCGCGCAATTACCTTTACCGCAACGGACAAATGTATTGTGGCATGACCAACATGGCAGTTCAACTAACGAATGTTGAGGAGGGGGATGGCGGATTTGCCTGTCTGCCAGGCAGTCACAAGGCAAATTTTCCCTGCCCAGGTGAGATTCGGCTCTACCATACACACCAAAATCGCATCGCGCAGATCCCGGCAAAAGCGGGAGATGTGGTGCTCTTTGTGGAATGCTTGATGCACGGTAGTCTACCGTGGACCACTGACCAACAAAGACGCTCAGTCATCATTCGCTATAACTCAGGCGTAGTGGCTGAATCGCTGATGGGGAACTATACCCCACCAGTTTTTTACAATGAATTGACATCTGAGCAACAGTTAGTTATTTCACAACCGCACTATCGAAATGAGCTGGTAAAAGATCAAGAGGTGAGAGAACTGTTAGGCGATGACTTCTTCGACTAGAATCAATCGTGTTAGAATGCTTTATCTGATTGGCTCATCACAGAATTAAGTAATGCGGATAGAGAAGTGTGTACTATCACCCAAGATTTAGTTGATTATTTAGTAGATGAGGATACTAGAGACGATGATGTTATGCGGTAGCTAGGGCAAGTGGGTGAGAATGCCTTGATGCCCACAGTCCCACCACACACAATAATGTGTAGCTTGACATTGCGTAGCAATTTAATTATTGGATAACCAGTGGTAGATTGGACTTTAAACGCATTTATCTATAACAATCACAAAACTAATCTAACTTCTCTTTTTCAAAAATATAAATATTTTGCTAATAAACTACATATATTTTACAATTGGGAAAGTATCTAACTGATGTAATACGAAAGATTGGTCTATTGGATTTTTGCACAAGAATATACTCTAAATGAGTAGGTGCTCAAGGTACTGAGGAAATTGAAGGAAGAATTGGTAAGGATTGGTTTTTAACAAAGAAATGAGACAAGAGAAAAGTAATCAAGACAACCGTAAACTTGCAGCCATTGTTTTTACTGATATTGCTGGTTTTACTGAGTTGACCTCTAAGAATGAAGATGATGCACTGGAACTCGTAGAATATCAAAGAAACGTATTGAAACCAATCGTTGAAAAATATCAGGGAGTTTGGTTAAAGGAAATGGGGGATGGTCTTCTTTTAATTTTTGGAACTGCAATAAGTGCCGTAAGTTGCTGTATTGAGATCCAAAAAATATCGAAGAGAGTTGAAGGTTTAAATCTCAGAATCTCTATTCATGTTGGAGAAATTCTCGAAACAGAAAATGATGTTTACGGAGATGATGTAAACATTGCTAGCCGAATTGAGAAATACTCACCTATCGGAGGAATTGCAATCTCAGAAAGTGTTCAGCCAAGTTTACAAAGAACGCCTGAATACGAAACAATTTTCATCGGAAATCCTAAATTGAAAGGGGTTAGTCGTGATATTAAGGTTTTTGCAATTACTTCTCATAACCTACCTAAACCAGCATCAAAATACATTGAAGACAATTTAATTCAATCCGAAGTCCTTTCTCAAGTAAGTATTGATGAAGCACAAAATTCTATAGCTATTCTCCCATTTCTTAACATTTCGGGAAAAGATGAAGATGAATTTTTTGCTGATGGGATGACAGACGCAATTATTACAAATCTCAGTAAGATTAATGGTCTACGAGTGATTTCTCGGACGTCAGCGATGCATTACAAAAACACAGAGAAAAAAGTACCGGAAATTGCTCATGAGTTAAATGTCAATTATTTAGTTGAAGGATCAATAATCATTTATATGGATGAAGTTCAAATAAGTGTAAATCTGCTCGATGCTAAAATGGACAAACAAATCTGGTCGAATACCTATAAGCGAGATCTGCAAAATGTTTTATCAATATTAAAGGATGTTTCTATGGCAATTATTGATGGAATAGAATCAAATCTCACTCCACAAGACAAGCTAAGGCTTGAACAAACAGACGCGAATAAAACAATAAAACCAGAAGCATACAAACTTTATCTAATGGGAAGACAATCTCGACAAAGAAAAGACTTAGAAAGTATGAATCGTGCTCAGGTATATCTCCAAAAGTCAATCGAACTCGACCCCAGACATGCCCCAACTTACGCTGAAATTGCTTTGAATAAAATTCTTATGGGGGCGTTTGGGTTTATCACAATCAACAATGAGTTGAGAGAGATAATTTTTGAGAATGCTGAAAGATCTTTACATCTAAATGCGAACACATCAGAAGCCTATACTGCTTTAGCCTTAGCCTGGGAATTTATCGATCACGACCAAAAACAAGCTGAAAAACTTGTAAGGCACGCTGTTATTTTAAATCCAGGTAATAGTGAAGCGATTCAGGAACATGCTTTCATCCTTGGACGTATGGACGAGTTTGAATCCGCTATCCAGAAAATGCAAATGACCATCTCCCTAGATCCTCTGTCTATACCTGCTCAAAATGGGTTAGCATATATATACTTTTATCAGGGTAACTACCAGTCAACTATTAAACAAATGCGCGGTCTTCTTGAATTAGATCCGTCTCACTATTTAGCAAGATTCATAATCTCCTTGTCACTAACGGCTTTGCATGATTACTCAAGTGCTTTAAGAGAACTAGATTCCCTCTCACAAACGTATACGAATATAAATACAGTTGCTCATCGAGGCTATATTCTAGCCAGAATGGGAGAAAAGAAAGATGCAGATGAATTCATAGCAAAAATAAAACAGAATTATGGGAATGACCCGTTGTTGGAATTTTCAGTTGCCTTAATCTATGCAGGTATGGATAAAAAAGATAGCAGTTTCAGTTGGCTGAATAGTTCTCAGGAAAAATATGGTTTTGTATACCGCGATAAAACCATTGGAGAGGATATTCGAATGAGAGAATTAAAAGAAGATCCAAGATTTGACAACTTAATTTACACTTAAATTAGCCCTCAAAAAAACACGTTACCTCACAGCAATAGTTTCTGCATCTTGGTTAAAACTGAAATCTACTACGAAACTAACATTAGCCGTTAAATAAGGGTTGAACCGTATCCAACAAACTTGGCAATATCCGTCAGCTAAATGCTAATAAATCTAATCGAAAGGCAGGTTGAAAGCCTCTCGACTTGCCCCTTCCGTCACTGTCCTACCCAACCATTTGTCAAAACCAGTCACTTATAGCTAACTCACCGCTTTACGCTGGCACATTAATCATGATAGAATGCTTTGCCCAATTAGCTCAACCTATCGAAGACTTACCTTTATTGATCAAGTACGGCATCGCAGAATTATCTAATACAGACCTTAGGTAAAGGACATCTTTATCTAAGATGTAGTTAATTACACGGTAAAAGCAAGAGATGATGTACGTTGACGGCTGTTAAATGACCAGAAATCAGATACTCAAGGAAGCTACAGAGTTAGGTTAAGCACTATGTAAATATGATCATCTGATTTATAAGACAATTAACAAGTGCGTAATTCAAAGAGTAGACTATTTTTCTAGAGCCTGTACTGTATCAGGCGAGGCGAACTCACATGACAAAGTTAAACCAACCGAAAAATGATTATCTCTAGGAAACCACTGATCTCACGCCGGCCAAAGAAAATCTGGATGAGTTTGGTTGCTGTATTCCCGAGAACGCGCTCAGCCAAGACGAGATCACCGCGTTGCGCACTCATCTGGAATGCTTTGGATGTGGTGGTTGGGCATTGAAAGAGTTAATTAACTTATTGAAAATAGAGAACAAAATTTGATGACTTACAAAAGGATCCGCTATGAGTAGCAAAAGGCTGCAAGACAGAGTGGCCATTGTTACGGGGGCTGGTTCTCGTGGGCCAATGACAGGCACGGGGCAGGCAACCGCCATTCTTTTTGCCCAGCAGGGAGCCAAAGTTTTGCTTGTAGATTTGGACATTGAGCGAGCCAAAGAAACCCAAGCGACCATTGAAGCGGAGAGCGGACAAGCTTCTGTATTTCAAGCCGATGTAACCCAAGAGCCAAGTTGCCGTGCTATGGTTGAGACTTGCCTGGAACGCTATGGAGCACTGCATATTCTGTTCAATAATGTGGGTACAGGTGGACCAGGCATGGTGACCGAGGTCGAAGACTCCGTTTGGAATCGAGCTTTAGATGGAAACCTGAAA
>JYMV01034712.1_pt1 | contig 26666 bp, 22 predicted proteins | sample 338911 | NCBI WGS metagenome assembly JYMV01 (sample SAMN03354496, study PRJNA234377) | hydrothermal vent metagenome | biome: Deep sea; feature: Hydrothermal plumes at the Eastern Lau Spreading Center, Western Pacific Ocean; material: Seawater | place: Tonga | collected 2009 | depth 2000 m m
GGTAGACTAAGGTTTTTAGTTGCTGGAAATTATTTTGGTGGCGTTGAATCTCCATTAAGTATATTGCCTGAGAGTGTTGGAAACTTGGATGATTTAAGGGCATTGTATTTAGAGTGGAATAATTTATCAAGTCTTCCTGAAAGTTTTTATCAACTCACAAATCTTATGTCCCTTTATATTTCCAATAATCAGTTAGAAGAAATTGATGAAGGTATTGGAAACCTGAATAATTTATATTTTTTAGATTTAGGTTATAATCAAATTCCATCTATCCCCGATTCATTTTGTAATTTGGAAAATTTAACCTATTGGTGGATGTTTAACAATGAACTGGATCAGCTCCCCGATTGTATCTGTGATTCACTGAATATTAATTGGAATGATGATGATGCTAGCGGTTATCCTTATTTTGCCATTGGAGGAAATAATCTATGTGAAAATATTCCAGACTGTATAGCATGCAGTGAATATTTTCATATTAGTTTAGATCAATTTTATTATACCTGGCCTGTAGCAGATTCGCAAAATTGTGATGGAATAACAGATGGATTAACGATTGCTCATGAGGTTAATTGGAATTTGGTTGGTTTGCCATTGGAAGCATGTGATACATTTTATCTGAATGTATATCCCAGTGCTGTAGAAGGTACTTTGTATGGATTTGAAGGATCATATTACGATACTGATGAACTTATAGCAGGAGATGGATATTGGCTTTACTTTAATGAGCCGGGAGACCACTTAATTAGCGGAACTACCATAGATAGTGTAACCATTTCTCTTATGGAAGGATGGAATCTAATCGCTGGGATTTCAACTGCTGTATTAGTTGACAATTTTTATGATCCTGCGAATATAATTATACCGGGTACGCTTTACGGATTTGAAGGAAGCTATAGTAATGAAACTGTTTTGGAACCAGGAAATGGATATTGGATAAATGCTTCTTCTAGTGGTGAAATAGTCATATCTAGTGATAGAGTAACAACAAAAATAGTACTGAATTCACCCGATTGGATTAAGGAGACAAATACTATCTCCATCAATGGACAAAAATTATATTTTGGGATCGATGTGTCAGACGAAGAAAAACCAAGATATTCATTACCCCCAAAGCCTCCTAAGGGTGCTTTTGATATGAGATTCAGTGGTGGTTGGAAAATTGCCTCAGATTATGGTGAAATAGAAGTAATGAATAATAGCCCAACGCTAATCATCAACTACAAAATAGTTGTGGATGATAAAAACTGGATTCTAACTTCTGAGAGCGGAAGAAAATACCTTCTTGGGGGTGCTGGTGAAATTATTGTTTCAAGTGAGGAAAAATTTATTTTGAAACGTGAGCAAGCAAAACCTTTTACATATGTACTGAAAGACAACTTCCCCAATCCATTCAATCCTATAACTACTATACGATATTTACTACCAGAGAAAGGAAATGTTATTCTCACTATTTATGATATGGTTGGCAAAGAAATTATAAAGCTAGTAAATGAATACCAACACGAAGGTCTTCAGGAGGTTTCATGGGATGCTAAAGATAATTTAGGTAGGCCTGTTAGTGCAGGGATATATATCTATAAAATGAAAGCAGGAGAATTTATACAGAATAAAAAAATGGTCCTATTAAAGTGATCAGGCTATCAGAAAAAATATTTTATTTCCATTCGAATGTGTGAAAAACTCTCCATCTGATTGAACCTGTATAACTCTTCATCGGGATGATCATCTTTCCCTTTTATATTAGTTATTCCAAGAAGAAATTTCAAATTTTGCATAACAGCATATTCAGCATTAAACCCAAAAAGCGAACCCCAGATATTGAACGTCTTTGTAGAATCCACGGGATTCGCTATGTCAAATAAACTCAAAAAACTGAGCTTTAATTGATCATCAAAAAAGTGTTTTTCAAGATTGATGAAAACCACCTTTTTTGATAAAACAGCTATTGGTGCACCCATACCTGGGATAAAAATATTTTTTGGGAATGCATATTTGAAATTACCAACTCTAATGGTATCTGGTACATCTGGATTTGAATAATAACTGAGAGTATCATAATAGAAAAACTGAGTAGTGAGTATTATATCATATGGCAGTTCTGTTTCCAATTGCAGTGTAGTTTGGAAATATTCAGCATTTTCATTAATAGGGATAGATAAAGCTAACGATTCATATCCTAGAACTATAGTATACTTGTCATATGCTGTGCTAAAGAGTTCTCCATCATGCTCCCGTTTAATATTATCATTTTTATCAACTGATTTAAAAATAGCTAGATCTCCGCGTATGGTGAGCCAATCAGATAATATAGTACCACCAAAACCAATTACATTTGTTTTTCTGTAACCAAATAATATATCAAGACGTGGATTGTTGAGCCCCGAGGATCCTGCACCCCAAGTATTAATTCCGGTAAAATTAAACGTACGATCATAACCTTGAAAAAAGGACAACCTCAAATCTCCCATGCCAAATGAACGTTCTAGATAGGCACCTAATTCAAATGGATTTCTTTCAAGGCCAAACATTTGTTTTTCCTCAGGAATTATGGGTAAACTTATTGGAAATTCAGGATCATTCAGAGGGAATCTATTTGTTTGGTGAAAGGGAGAAACGACTGCGCCAAATTTCCAATTATTAAAATAAACATTTAATGCGGCAGAATAAGAGCCCAGCTTCCGGTCACTGCCTTGAAAAAACAAGTAATAATAGTCAAAAGCGTTTACTACATCCAGGGGACTATTTTCATCCACGCTCCCCCAAGTGTGAATTTGTTTTCCCACTTTGATTTCCCCAAAATTCGTGTACCAAGTCAAATATAACTCTCTCAAGTCCCATAAGAAATCCTGGGGGATACTGCTTGATAGATAATGAGAATGGCTCTTGGGTGTGTACTCCATTGCAAGATCAGCATAGACATCAAGATTTTCGTTTTTATGCTGAAGAGTTAAATCAAACATTCGATAGGGGAGGTTGATTAAAGAATTATCTGATAAATGAGCCATATAGTACAAATCTATATATCCTGAATAACTAGTGCTGCCTTGCCCAAATGCCAATCCATTAAATAGTAAGAATAATGATAGAAAAATTTTAGGTCTCATATATTGATTCCTGATATGTTTAATTATTTATTGCTTTATCTGTAGCTTCCAAAAGCCAATTTAACACTTCATTCCCTTGGGTTTTCCATGCCCTTGGCAAAGCCCAATCTGGAAAGTCTCCCAGCAGTTCACCATTCCATGTGTATGTAACTTTAGTCTCATTATTGTTTACGGGAGAAAGTCGCCATTCTCCAGCTGCATTAACAAGCCTAATATAGGATTTTGTTGGAGATGCTTTTTCATGGTTCACTGCGCGAAACTGATAGAGCAGATCATTACCAGTCAAATGAGTGGTATATTTTACTATATAGTCCCGACTTGTGATGGGGAAGGGCATGTCAAGCATGATATGAACAATTTCCGGTTCCAGTATTGTAGTTGCTTCAATCCGTTTAAACACGTTGGGATAATTGGTTTTATTTTCGAGAATTTCTGCGATTTTGTCCATTATGAAAGGAAATGTTGTCTGTGCTTTACACCATGGTATATCACCTTCCTCAGCCCATCCAATCCATATTTTCTTATCCTGAAGTACGTTCCAGTTTTCCACATTATGTAGTGGTTCTACACTTAAGACATGGCCGTACATAACAAACAGCAATAGACCTGTGATGTAAAGGGAACTTCGGTTAAATGATGATAATAAGTCGGTCAATTCAATGCTCAGGTTAAAAATGTTTCATAAATCTTTGAACAATCGGATCGGATTTGTTTAGCATTAAGTCCAAATTTTTCTAAATCATAATTATGTTTACTTTTGAAATTTCTTTGACTATCCGCTGTTTGTTGTATTGAGCTGATTAAATCGGTTGAGGGCTCATGGTTGAAAAAGGATAATATTTCAGACATCAATCCATCAAAATTATTCATCATTTTATCAAAATGCACTATCATCACTTTGGAACGGTCGATGCGATCATTGATCCAGTCATCATGGAATCGAATCAGGAGTGTAACAAGTGCTTTATACAATCGATCAATATATATTTTCCGCCTATCTTCAGGCAAATTCCAGAATCCAAACCGTTTCTCCAGTACCCCGGTAACAAGACTAAGGCCGGAGGGTATCACACTGAGGGGATCACGAACCATATAGAGAATTTTTGCCTCAGGAAAGCGCGTCATGAACCTGGGAAGGTTTGCACTGATTGAAAATAATTTTGCGATAATTCTATTACAACTGGATTGTTTGAGTACTCTTCTCCAGATAGATTCAATCCAGTTGAAATCTCTTTCAGACGTATCCCTGATTTTCGGATCAAACCATTCAAACAAATCCTCTTCTGCCCAGGAAAGAATAAATCCATAGAGAAAGAATCCATCAAAATACCTAAATAAAATTGATGCATCGTCTGTTTCTACAGATCGGAGACTTGTCCTGTGAGCTTCAGTAGAATGATGACGGGTGGGACTTATGAGTTCTAGGATAGGTAATAGGGGTCGAATACATTTTTGGATCAAAACAGATGGATAGAGCAATTGCCAGAGTTGAGCACCGGCACCTATTTTATTTTTTACTAAAAAATGATGTAAAAATGTTGTTCCTGACCTGGGATTTCCTACAATCACGATGGGATTTGTTATCCGTCTTGTTCTTATACTTGGATAGACTATTTTATCCATAAACATGCCAAGACTGATTATGAGTCGTAAAATTGATATAAGAAGACCTGAAAAAATGGGAGAGATCCAGATTCCAAAGGAGTGGCCTATTGTCAGGTAAGCTTTGCGGAGTCTATTTAAAGTAGATATGTTCGACTGCATTAGTTAAAATTATTGTTATTATGTTCATATGTTAAAGTGTACTGAAAAAATAAGCCATTTTTTTATTATAAACTTTTCTAACCTTAATTGATGTTATCCTCTAGCATGAGTATATTTAATTAATAAATCGTTTGAAAATAATGGAAAATCTATTTAATAAGCAGGATATTATATGAAAATTAAAATTGTTGTACTATTTACTGGGTTTTTATTCCAGTTCATAGAGGCAGAGGTATTTGAAGGCTATGCCTTATTTACGCAAGGATCCTCTCCTGGCGGAGGTGGCGGCGGAGGCGGGACCACATATCTCATAGATCACAATAGCACAGTTGTCAAATCCTGGTCTCATACGCGGGGTGCCGCAAGCATGCCCTACTTACTTCCGGACAGTTCTATTATATATCCATTCCGTGTACAAAATCCATCCATGAATGCCGGTGGAGTTGGTGGGGGAATTCAGCGTATCACTTGGGATGGGTCTATTCTTTGGAATTATATCTTTGCAAATGCTACGTACCAGCACCACCATGATATAGAACCTCTTCCAGGTGGAAATATTTTAATAATTGTTTGGGAGTCCAAAACTGCACAAGAAGCCTATGATATGGGAAGACAGACTATTGATAACCCCCTCAATGTTATGTGGTCGGAGGCAATCTTAGAATTGAATCCTTTTACAGGTAATATAGATTGGGAATGGCATCTGTGGGATCATTTGATACAGGATGTGGATTCTGGTTTACCAAATTATGGGGTGGTATTTGAACACCCGGAATTATTTGATATTAATAATGGCACAGCAGGGAGCAGTGGCGGCCCTGGCGGTGGACAGGGGCCAAATGGAGATTGGATGCACCTAAATGCCATTAATTATAATGCCGAATTAGATCAAATCGTAATTTCATCCGCTAAGCAGAATGAAATATTAGTTATAGATCACAGCACCTCTACGGAGGAGGCAGCTGGCCACACAGGGGGAAACTCAGGAAAAGGTGGCGATTTATTGTATCGATGGGGGAACCCACAAAATTATGATAGGGGGAATAACAATGATCATATTTTAGGACATCAACACGGAGTCAACTGGATTCATGAGGGTTCACCGGGAGAAGGCAATTTGATCCTTTTTAATAATCATCATAATAGTAATAATTCTGGGGCTGTAATTGAATTTGAAACTCCAATTGATGAAAATGGCAATTATCCTATTGAGGATGGAGAACCATGGGGACCCGAATCATTTATAATGGTCTATAATAATATTTACACTCAAATGCAGGGGGGTGCTTTCCGGCAGCCGAATGGAAATACACTAATTACCGACTGTGATGATGCACATATTTTTGAGATAAATGTCAATGGTTCCACCCAATGGGAATATAATCCGAGTGGTAATTATCAGATCCCAAGGGCTCAAAAGTATGGATTAGATTATTTTGATCAAACTGAAGAATTTGTTACTATGGAAATTTCTTACTCTGCTGGATGGAACCTTGTGGGCTTGCCTCTTGAGGTTGAAGATTCTTCCTATGAGATTCTTTTCCCTGAATCAGTGGATGGAACCCTCTATTCATTTGGTGCAGGTTATATCCAGGAAACAGAATTGCTTGTTGGAACGGGATACTGGCTTCGGTTTACTGATGATGGGATCGGCACAATTGCTGGTTTTACAGTATATGATCTGGAAATAAGCCTCATGGAAGGGTGGAACTTGATTTCCGGGACTACCGATCCTATTGATGTAAATAACATTGGTGATCCTGGCGGAATTATTATCCCGGAGACCTTCTATGGGTTTGGTGGTTCGTATGAGAATGTGGATATTTTGGAACCTGGTGAAAGTTACTGGGTGCGCACAAGCGGTGCAGGGGTGATTACCTTTCAGGGGAGTTAGCAAATAATTGAGGTGAAATTATGAAATTTGATACAAAAGTGGTGAGGGCAGGAATTGAACCGGATCCAACCACCGGTGCAATCGTTCCACCAATTTATCAGACAGCAACCTATGTTTTGCCGGAGGTTGGTAGAGATTTAGGATTTGATTATACCCGTTCTGCTAATCCAACAAGAGAAATATTAGAAAACAATTTAGCTACTATAGAAGGAGGAAGATTTGGAACCTGTTTTTCCAGTGGGATGTCCGCAGTGGATAGTGTTTTAAAATTACTGAAAATGGGTGACCATGTAGTTTGCTCCGATGATGTATATGGAGGAGTATCTAGGCATTTTAACAATATTTTGGTAAACTACGGATTAACATTTACCTATGTGGATTCATCAAATCCGGAAAATGTGGAAAATGCCATCACATCTGAGACGAAACTTTTCTGGATTGAGACACCGACAAATCCACTTCTCAAGATTACTGATTTAAATGCAATATCAAAAATTGCAAAGAAACATCAAATTTTATTCGGAGTAGATTCCACTTTTGCTACACCTGTTTTCCTACGTCCGTTTGAATTTGGCGCTGATATCGTCATGCATAGTACCACGAAATATATCAGTGGTCATAACCAGCTCATAGGAGGTATCATTATCACAAATGATGAAGAAATCCACGAGCGGATGAAATTTGTTCAGAAAACTATTGGAGCTATTCCCAGTCCATTTGATTGCTGGCTTACTTTAATTGGTGTCAAAACTCTTCATCTCAGAATGGAACGCCATGCTTCCAATGCTCAAGCTGTAGCAGAATTTTTGGAATCACATCCACAGGTGGAAAAAATAACCTACCCCGGATTAAAATCCCACCCACAATATGAAGTTGCAAAAGAACAGATGGATGGATTTAGCGGTATGATCTCCTTTGAATTGAAAGGTGGAATTCCTGCAGGAACTACTGTGATGAACAATGTCAAATTATGTTCACTGGCGGAAAGTCTTGGTGCGGTTGAAACTATGATCACTCATCCAGCTACCATGACCCATGTGGATGTTCCTGCTGAGGAACGCCATGCCCGGGGCCTCTCCGATGGATTAGTTCGGATTTCAGTTGGGATTGAAGACCCAGATGATATTATAGATGATTTAAAACAGGCTTTGGAAAAAGTGTGATCCTTTAGAAATTATTTGAGAACAGCAAATACCATCCTCCTTGTTGTTTAAGATGATTTATCTGAAATTTTGCTCATTATGTATTCAGCCATAGCGGTAATGGTTAGACTTGGATTCACACTTAAATTGACAGGGACGATGGATCCGTCCACCACATACAGACCTTTGTATCCATGAATTTTGCCAGTATGGTCAATGACACCTTTCTCTTGGCTTTCAGACATGACACAGCCCCCCAAGATGTGTGCTGTAGTTGATGTATTGAATAATACTTCTGGTAAAATACTGAGAGGTTCCCCATTGACTTTTTTGGCCATTCGTTTTGCAAAGTCATTAGCAATGGGAATATAAGAAGGCACTTTTTTATCTGTATCCCAATGAGAGTTCATTGATTGTCTACCTAAGCGCCACCACCGTGATTTATATTCAAGTTGCATATAATTATCTATCTTTTGCATCACCAATAGGATGGTTGACCTTTGGGCCCAGCCGAATACATTGAGATTTTTTAAGAATTTAAAAGGATGCCGTATAATAGCTCCCAGAAAATAGAGAAAACGAGGCCTTTTAGACCCGCCTCCAACGAGCAATGTTCCTAGGCCTGCCATTGCATCCTGTCCTTTCCCAAACCGAACTGTTTCGATATGGGTGTGTTCGTCCGGATAAATGCCGGAAGTAATTGCTATACCTTTCGAATAATCAATATCCTTTTTATTCGCTTTTACACCAACCAGTGCTTCACTATTTGTTCGAACGAAATTACCTAGCTGATCGGACAGATTTGGCAATGATCCCTTGTTTTTACATTTCAGGAGCAGTTTAACAGATCCCATGACACCCCCTGAAAAAATTACATTTTTCGCATGGAGAAATTTTGTGGAACTGAATAATTTTGTTATTTTTTTTGAGCGAAGTTCATATTTGGACTCCTTACCGGGTTTTACATCCAAAACTTTTGTCTCAGGAATGATCGTTACTCCAAGTTGTTCAGCAAGATATAGATAATTTTTGTCCAAAGTATTTTTTGCTCCCACCCGGCAGCCTACCATACATCCCCCGCAAAAAGTACATCCGGTTCGTTCAGGTCCTTTCCCTTCAAAATATGGATCGGAAACTGTTTTGTTTTCCTTACCAAAGAATACTCCCACATCATTCACATGAAATGTATCTCCTTTTCCAATATCATTTGCACAGCTTTTTAATAATTCATCGGCATGGGTGATTTGTTTGCTGGGTGTTGCACCAAGCATTTTTTGAGCAATTTTGTAGTAGGGTAATATTTTTTCTTTCCAGCTCTGAATACCCCATGCTGGATCTTCAAGCACTTGATCTGGTGGTATGAGTAAATTATTAGCATACACGAGACTCCCCCCTCCAACCCCAGTACCATGGAGAATGAACACATCTTTTAAAAGCGTCATAGCTTGAATGCCGAAAAAATATAGTTTAGGAAACCAGAGATATTTTCTGAGGTTCCAATTTGTTTTTGGTAAATCTTCAGTTTTATATCGCTTCCCTTGTTCTACCACCGCGACTTTGTATCCCTTTTCTGCCAGTCTGAGGGCAGATACAGAACCACCAAATCCGGATCCAATAATAATATAATCGTAATTAGAGGCCATATTTTTTTCCATAAAAAATTAGGAAAATCTTCTTTATCAGAAAAGAATATTAAATTATGCAACCATTATCAATTCTATTCGTATTCATAATTTCATTCGTAATATTCAGTGTGTTGTTTTTGATGAGAAAAGAAATCATTAAATGAAATCTGGAGAAAGGAAAATCGGACTTGCACTAGGCAGCGGTGCTGCAAGAGGATGGGCACACATTGGAGTCCTCCAAGCATTGGAGGAAGAAAACATTCCTGTTCATTTGATTGCAGGAACGAGCATTGGATCCTATGTTGGTGCAGTGTATTCCAGCGGGGGATTTGACAGTCTGAAAGAATTTGCACTGTCAATAGATAGGAAAAAATTCTTATCCTATATTGATGTTGTGTTTCCGCGCTCTGGTTTAATAAACGGAAAAAACGCAACAAAATTGTATTCAATGCACTCAAATATTATAAGATTTGAAAATTTGCCTATTCCTGTAAAAATGATCGCAACAGATATGAATACAGGAGAAAAATTAATATTGGAGGAAGGGAATATTCCTGAAGCAATTCGTGCCAGTTGTTCAATTCCCGGAATTCTTACTCCGGTTAAAATTCAAAACCGGTGGATTATTGATGGTGGATTGATAGATCCTGTTCCTGTGTCAGTAGTGAAGTCCATGGGAGCACAATGCGTCATTGCAGTAGACTTAAATTCTGGAGTAATCGATAAACAAAAAAAGAAGGAAAGAGAAATAAATAACAAACCAAATAGAAAGCAGAGATTAGCAGAAAAAAGCGAGATGATAAATCAACTGGTTTCAAAATATGATCAGGCCGGGAAATTGATGAGAAACAAACTGAATCAGTGGTTTAAACAATCGGAGTCCAGTCCGCACATAATTAATATTATTGGATCATCAATTAGTATTATGCAGGAACAAATTACAAAGAAAAATTTGGAGATTGATTCTCCAGATATACTGATTCAACCTCAATTGCCTGAAGTTAAAATGTTCGATTTTGATCAGGCAGAGAAATCAATAAATGAAGGGTTTAATTGTACTATGAAGAAAATTGAGAGTATAAAGAATCTGGTGTAAAATATTTGAATGATTGATCATGAGTATTTTTTTTGTAGAACGTTAGTATTAACTCTATATTTGAGTTTAATTCAAATTAATCTTTTAGCACAAACAGGAGAAGCAATGGATAGCACAATAAAAAAAATAGTCAAATCAGAAGAGGAATGGAAGCGTGATTTATCAGAGGAAGAATTTTATATCTTAAGAGAAAAAGGTACCGAACGTTCTTTTACCGGAACGTATAACAAATATAAAGAGGCCGGTAATTATGTGTGTGCTGGTTGTAGCTCCTTATTATTCTCATCAGAAAAAAAATATGATTCAGGCAGCGGATGGCCCAGTTTTTGGGAACCAGCTGAGGAAACGAATATTACTTCGGAGTCGGATAGTAGCCTGGGAAGAATAAGAACTGAAATTCTTTGTACTCATTGCGGAGGACATTTGGGGCACGTATTCAATGATGGTCCCGATCCTACGGGTCTTCGGTACTGCATCAACAGCGGCGCTCTTCATTTCCAAAAGGAAAAGTCTTCAGACAATATCAAATGAATTACCTGAGATGAATTACTTTCCAAAGATGGTGATTGTTTTTATTTTGTCAGGAATTTTTTCAAAAGCAAATATAGAATTAAAAGTTGGTGAATTGGCGCCAGATTTTTCTTTAAAAGATCAGGATGGTATCATTCATAAGTTATCAGATTATCGGGGGAAACAGGTCGTAATTTATTTTTTCCCCAAGGCTGGAACCCCTGGATGAATTAAAGAAGCATGCGGGTTCCGCAATACATATTTTGAGTTTGAAAAACAGGGAATAATCGTATTTGGAATAAGCTATGATTCCCAAAAAACGCTCAAGAAATTTAAAGCAAATTATAACATTCCTTTTCTCTTTTTGTCCGATAGAAAAAAAGTTGTTTCAAAACAATATGGTACAAAAGGATTTCTTTTCCCCAGCAGGAGGACGTTTGTGATTGACAAAAACGGGAAATTGAGGAAGATATTTAATAACGTAGATGTCCATAATCACGCTGCCGAAATTCTGAAACTATTTTCAAACGAAAATTAAATAATTTACATCTGAGAGTAAACTCCCCGGGAAACTCAGTTTTCATCAGTAAGTTCGATTCATGAGTTCAAATATCTAATAGCATCGGAATGAAGTATATAAAAGTATTAGTAATATTTCTGTCACTTTCTCTGTTAATTGGGGCGAGTATTTCTGGTTTTATTCGGGACAAAAACAATGGTGAGCCTTTGGCGTATACAAATATCATTCTTCTTGAAAATGATATTGGGACTGCAGCTGATGTAAATGGGTATTATATCTTTCCAATTGTAGATGATGGCAAGCACACTATGAAAATTATGATGATTGGTTACAAAACATTGGAACGGGAATTAACTGTTCAGGATATGAATTTACGAATTGACATAGAACTGGAGCCAACTGCTTTGGATCTTGATCAAGTCACTGTTTCAGCTGAACGAATGCGGTTTGAAAAGCGTGTGGATATCAGCAGAATAAACCTCACCAATAGAGAAATTCGCAGAGCACCTGCGTTCATTGAAGCGGACATATTCCGAACTCTGCAATTGTTACCCAGTGTGAGTGCCAGCAATGATTTTAATGCTGCCTTAATTGTAAGAGGAGGAAGCCCTGATGAAAATCTCATTCTGCTGGATGGAGCGGAAGTGTATAATCCTTACCACATTGGCGGTGTTTTTTCCACATTCAATGCAGACATGATTTCTGATATTGAATTTCTTGCGGGAGGATTCCCTGCAGAATATGGCGGAAGGTTATCATCAGTTTTAAAAATTACGGCACGGGAAGGAGATTCGAAAAATGGTAGATTATCTGATACGAATCCAGTTAAAAAATACTGGGATTTTAGCAAAGCACACGGGGATATTAGTTTGTTATCATCAAAAATTTTGGCAGAGGGACCGCTTTATAATGGTTCCTGGATGATTTCAGGAAGGAGAACTTATTTTGACCAGTTTGTGAATCTATATTACAATTTCAAAGATGAAGAATCTCCTTTTAATTACTATTTCTGGGATACCCATATAAAATTCAAGACCTCTCCCAATAAAAATAATCAATTTATTTACAGTCAGTTCTCCGGAAAGGATGATCTGTTTTTATCCTTGGGCGGAGATGATTTCCCCGGAATTGATTTTTCCTGGAATTGGGGAAATTCGACCAAAAGCTTTCTATGGAAATACATTCCCAATTCCAATTATTTCATAGAGAATAATTTATCCAGAACAGACTACAAATTTAATGTTGACTTTGCGATAGATTTTAACCCTGACACTACTTTAGGTGATAATGCTGGTGTATCGGATTCAGACTTGACATTTGATATTGACAATATTGTACAGGATATAGGTTTTGATCAGAAGCTAAGTTATTTTTTTTCAGATGAGTTCAATATAAAAGTTGGTTGGCAGTATAAAGTTCTTTATATGGACTATAATGAGAGTTTTGCAGGGATTAACAGAGTTAATTTGAATTCAGAACCATCAATCACTAGTTTGTATTCAAATAGTATATGGCACCCGCTAGCAAAACTGCATATAAATACGGGTGTCAGATTATCAAAATTTAGTCAATACGATGATTATTTGGTTAATCCCCGAATAGGCATAAAATATAGTCCTGTACCGGATTTAGCCCTGAAAGCAAGTTGGGGGGAATATTCTCAATTTTTGTACACCATCAATCAAGAAGATGAATTATTAAGAATAGTTGATTTCTGGCAGCCTATTCCTGAAGGAGGAAAACCCCAACAATCTGAACATTTTATAATCGGTAGTGAATACTGGATCTCAGAAGGAAATATTTTTTCTGTTGAAGCATATGTGAAGGATTATAGCAATATTTACGACCTCAATCCGAAAGTAGAAGGGTCTGATATCGAAGGAACCATTGCTTTATCCGGAATAGGAAGATCATACGGATTGGAACTTATGTACAGATTGAAAAAAGATAAGATTTCAGGGTGGATCAGTTATGCCTATTCCAGGATCAAAAGAGAAGTGGATCTTAATTCTGACGGGATCATTTGGCAATCTAAAGAAATCTATCCTGCCAAGTATGATAAGCCACACTCCTTTAATTCGGTACTCAGTTATCAGCTATCGGAAAAACACGAAATTGGATTGAGTACTATATTTAGCAGCGGACAGACATACACTCCGGTTGTGGGAAAAGTACATCAGGCAGGGAGCCAAAGCTATGGCAGCCTTGAAAATCCTTACCATTATTTCGGAAATATTTATGGCGGAAGAAACAGCGGACGGTACCCTAATTATTTTAGAATTGATTTGAGTCTGACAAGAAAGTCAAATTTGTGGGGACTCACCGGAAAATGGAAATTCCAGATTATAAACCTGACCAATCATTACAATGTACTGCTATATAATTGGAATCATGAGGCATCACCTTCACAGGTATTAGCCTATAGCATGTTTCCCATTCTGGTTACTTTTGGCTGGGAGTTTAATATTTAAATGCGTATCAAAATTATTTTTCCCCTAGGAGTTATTTTATTTTCCCTAAACTGTAAAAAGGAACTGGACATCCGTGATTTTTCTGATGACTTCTCCTTTTATCAGTCTGAACTCCGAATTGAAGCGCTCATCCTTCCTTCTCAAAATACAGCGATTGTCAGGATTGACCGCTCTGTTCCGCTGGATGAGGCTGATCTGTATAATTGTGAAGATGATGATTTAGATTGGAATTACTATTTTTGCAATTCGGACTCCATATCCTATGAATCAAAAGGTGAATGCCTGGAGGCATGCGGTGATGAATCCGATTGTATTCTCCATTTATATTCCTGTAAAGTTGATGAAGAAGATTGTGAGGATTGCAACTGGCCCTTCGATACACTAAAGACATATCCAACGAAAACAGAATGTCTCAGCGATTGTCCGGGGAAATGCTTGACAGATGATGTTGGAGAAGATGGAATGCAGGCATATGACTCAAATGACGATGGTGATTACGATGATATTGGATTTGGAGGAGATATTGCTCCTGATGATGGGGAGGGTGATGGAATCCCTGGATGTAATGAACCGGAGGTGGATGAATATGACGAAATTTTACCCCATATACATTTAGACAGTTTCTGTACAGTTAGAATTACCCATGAAACCGGAACCTGTAATTTTATTTTTAAGGAAGATGCGGGGATTATATTTGAAGGGACGGAAAATCACGGCGTTAAAATTGATGATATTCGTATTGTTTCATACGGCGCATGGATTCCCGATTCAACCAATTGTGATATCGAATTCAATCAATTCGATACAGAATATCAATTCTCTTGTGAATGTTCTGAGGAATCCGGGTATGGATATTATGGAGAAATAACCTCCAGGGATACAATTCGTCGTCCTGTGATTTTTTATTCAGAATCTGATGAGGAAGAAGTCAAATCCTGTGCAAACCAGCCGGATATTTATGGTTGTCTTGAATCTTTTCATAACACGGATTCTCTTTACTTTGAAGAAAACGACCCCTCAGCAAAAATTTACTATGCGTCTTTGTTTGAATCCATCAAATATCAAACTGTTCAGTATATCTACGATGAATCAAATGATCGATATGTATATTATCATGGGCATCCGGACGGAGGGACTGACAGCGGTGATAATTTTATAGACAATAAAATTTGTTTGATGTTCGAAATAGTAGTAGCAGAAAAATATGATGAGGCAAATAAATTCAAATACGATATTTTTACCTTCTCACCAGGATATGAAAATTATTACTTTTTCAGTATATTAGACCTTTCAGACCCGGAGCGTACTAATTTAAGGGATCAAAATGGAAATCCTGTTATGGGGGCTTTTGGTGCCATGTCGTCTCGCACGAAATATTTTGAAGTGATAGATACATTGCAAAGTCAATAAAACCTGCCAATCCCGGTAATGAAAGCAGGTCTGGGATTTTTCACCCCTATTTATTTGATCACAACAAAAAGGTGGTTAGTTTTCCTCAAAAAATATGGAGCAGTTTTATTTCTCCTGACTTATTGACGTCCAGGCGGTATTTTCGGGATAGGATCGGGACGTTAAGGAGTTCCAACACCATGGACGTACACGAGTTGGGTTCCGAGGTATCCTATTGTCAATGCTATGGCAGAAAGCAAACCTAGGAAAGCAAGTGCAAGATGATCAATCCGTTTGTTTTCCATATTGCGAAAAAAGAAAAAAATCCACAGAACGAAAAAGATTGGACTGCCCCAGGTAAGAACATCAGCAAAACTTTCATGGAGTCTTAATAATTCTAATGTTTTAGTTGGAAAACCTTTTCCTCCAGCTATGAGGGCTGCTTTTTCCCCTGTTAGGTTCGATAGAAAAGTAAATGGAATACTTAACCCTAAAAGCCAAAACCCGATCACTCTACACATCCAGTACGGTCGCCATATCTGCACAGCATGGAGAAAAAATGCAGCACATATCAGTGCGGTTGGGAAGTGGACAATATAAGGATGCAGGATGTTCAAAAAAGTATCACCAACGTTTGGATTTGAATGAGATTATGGTCTTTCCCACTGATAAATCGTAGCCCGTAGGGGAATCGAACCCCTGTTGCAGGAATGAAAATCCTGAGTCCTAACCACTAGACGAACGGGCCAAAAAACGAAGCAAATTTAGATTTTACATGTGTTCAAATCAACTGGTATCATCCAGTATTCAGCTTTACTGTTTTTTGATGGTGGCCATTGCAATTCCACCGTAGGAGCACTTTCTGCATGTATATCGTTTAACTTTACTGAATAGTGAGAACTCCAGAAGCTTATGTTTCATTTTTCAATGAGGTCTAAGCAAGTCTCCTTAAAAAGTCTAATAGAAGCAACTCTAAAACAAGAAGTTCAAAATAATATATCTGGTAAAAAGATATTTTATTTTAAGTTTTCTTTTCCGTTTTCTGTCGCTCAAGATATTTTATTTTTTCAAATTCTGTTATGTTAAAAGTTAAATATTATTTACTAATCAACAGTATATTTTATACCCAGGTATATATGAGAAATAAAAAACTTGAATACTGGTTAATTGTGCATAATTTAATTAGAGGAAAGTAAATGAAACTATATTCATGGAATGTGAACGGAATCAGAGCTGCAGAAAAAAAAGGGTTTCTGGATTGGCTGCAAAAAACTCAACCAGATATTATATGCGTTCAGGAAACCAAAGCTGCAGTGGATCAATTGTCTGCTTCGATTTTAACAGATCATGGATATCATGCATATTTTCATTCAGCTGAGAGAAGAGGATACAGCGGTGTGGCAACATTTTGTAAAACCGAACCTCTTTTTGTTCAGGAAGGATTGGGTATAAATCGTTTTGATAGTGAGGGCAGGGTTTTATTAACAGAACATAACAATTTTCTATTGTACAATATTTATTTTCCTAATGGGCAAAAAAATGATGAAAGGCTTCAATATAAACTAGATTTTTATGATGAACTTCTTCCCATTATCAATGAACAGGTTGAATCCGGAATACATGTGGTTGTGACCGGCGATTGGAATACAGCACACCATCCTATTGATCTGGCTCGCCCGAAGGATAACATCAAAAACTCTGGATTTATGCCAATCGAAAGAGAAAAGCTGGACATCTATGTAGAAAATGGATGGGTAGATACATTCCGCATCTTTCATCCAGAACCAGAAAGATATACATGGTGGACTTATCGCTTCGGCGCACGGGGCCGAAACATTGGCTGGAGGATTGATTATTTTTTCGTTAACAGCGGGTTTTCTGAGAAAGTGGTAAATGCAGAAATCCATGAAGAAGTAATGGGATCAGATCATTGTCCCATTTCACTTACATTGGAATTATGATCGAAAAAGATAAAATTACACGAAATTGGCTCCGGAGATACACTGGAACAGATCCCAATTCTTTCGGACAACGGATCCTATTGACGAATTTCCAAAATTATGTAGAAAAATTCGCCAGAAAATTTGATGTCCCCATTAATGGACTAGGTGGTCCCATGACTTCATCAACCAACTCCCAAGGATTAAGCATTATCAATTTCGGCATAGGCAGTTCCAATGCAGCAACTATTATGGATTTGTTATCATGTGTCAAACCTAAATGCGTCTTTTTTCTAGGAAAATGCGGTGGATTGAAAAAGACGACCGAACTTGGGCATTTCATATTACCCGTTGCAGCCATACGGGGAGAAGGCACTAGTGATGATTATTTCCCCAAGGAAGTTCCTGCCATGCCTTCGTTTAAATTACATAAATATATGTCCCAAATCCTGGTGGAACAAAAAATTGAGTATCGAACCGGGGTTGTATACACCACCAATCGCCGAGTGTGGGAACACGACAATGAATTTAAAGCCTATTTAAGGAAAATTAGGGTTTTAGGAATTGATATGGAAACGGCGACACTTTTCATTACCGGATTTGCTAATGGGATCAACAGAGGATCCCTTTTGCTGGTTTCGGACACTCCCATGATTCCTGAAGGAGTGAAAACGGAGAAATCCGATAGGGAGGTTACCTTAAAATATGTTGACCTTCATATCAATTTGGGAATTGAAGCAATGACACGGATCGGAGAGGAAGGGGAAACCATTAAGCACTTTACTTATTGAAGCATCAGGTCAACAGCAATCGCATCCGCAAAGGGAAATCCTCTTTCCCTTAATTTAATTTTCTTTCTATCCCTTTTAATATAATCATTCCATTTATTTTGATGTAGCTTCACATTTTGATTGAATTGGTTTTTATGGATTTTCGAAAATTTGTCTAAATTAATTCCTGCATTTAAACGTAAACCGAATCCGATCTTTTCATTTACTTTTTGAATTAAGGTTAGTTTCTCAGATTTAGAAATCGGAGATAATTTCTCATCTATTTTTTTCATGTATTGATCCAGTGAACGAGTATTATTCCATCTACGGTTACCATCAAAACTGTGGGCAGAAGGACCGAATCCGATATAGGGATCAATATTCCAATAATGGAGATTATGTCTACATTCTTTTTCCGGTTTGGAGAAATTAGATATTTCATAGGGGATGTATTGATGGTTTGATAAAAAAGATCTTGTCAGTGTAAACCAGTCTGCACTTTCACTGTTGCTGGGCATGGTAACCTCATTGGAATTTACCATTTGAAAAAGTTCCGTCCCTTTTTCAACCGTTAAGGAATAAGCCGAAATATGTCCAGGGTTCAATTTAATTATTCGGTTCATATCCCGCTTCCAAATATCTAGTGTTTGTCCCGGAATCCCGTAAATTATATCACAGTTTATATTTTCAAATCCCGCCGTACGGATATGATCAAATGTTTCGAATACCTTTTTGACTGAGTGAGATCGTGTTAAAAATGCCAATAATTCCTTGTCTAGAGATTGAACTCCCATGGAGACTCGATTTATCCCTAAAGAATAGAAATCAGTCAATTTTTCCAATGAGGCTTCCCCGGGATTTATTTCTATGGTTTTTTCAATCAAACAGGAAAAGGAGACTTTTTTTGAAAGCGTTGTTAAAATGAATTCAAGTTGATTTCCGTTTAGGAGTGAGGGAGTGCCTCCGCCGATAAATAACGTGTCAAATATCCAAGGATATTCATCCAACGATGAATGTGAGATTTCATTGCATAGTGCTGATACAAATCCATCCGCATCCTTTTCCCTGTCAGTAATGGAGTAAAAGTCGCAATACATGCACTTTGTCTTGCAAAAAGGGATGTGGATATAAATTCCGGCTTTAGTCATTTTTTACTCCGTAATTTAGGAGTGCTAACTTGCAAGACCCTGGAGATCGTCCCGGATCAGCACGAGGATCGCAGATTGGGGTACTATCAAAAATGCTTGACTCTCTACTTTGATCTCGATTGCAGCTTTATTCAGGAATAAGGCATAGTCTCCTAATTCTGCCTGAGGTGGAATATATTTCAGTTTCTTATCCTCTCTCCTCCAGGGTTCCTCGATATTTTCGTCGGGATTTCCCAATGGAATTCCAGGACCAACCTCGACAACAATCCCACCACGAACATCCTGTTTTTCCAGAACACTTGCAGGCAGATATAACCCCGCAGCAGATTTCTTCTCACCCTCATCTGGCCGAATTAATACACGATCACCTACAACAATCACTTGTTTGTTTTTACTTTTCATTTTCCGTATGTTCTAATATTAAATAGAATTATTGGATTTTGCTATTATTGTGTGTTGACAGAAAGAAGCAGGGAATTTTCAATTATCTGCGACATTGAAGTAGATTAGGATAACATCTATTTTCTCTGTTTTTATCGTGTAAATTAGTATGAATTTAAACACTGTGATACTCACGTAACTTTATGAAAACCCCCGTATATAAAAGATTGGTAAGACTGGTTTTACGTTATTGGCCTTACCTGTTGGGTTCCTCTGTGGCTGCTTTGGTTTTTGTTACACTGAACAGTTTTTCAATCTGGTTAACAGCTTCTCTGGTTAACAACATTCTCAACGATTTTGATTCCATCTCTAGGGAACAATTAGCTTGGGCCCAGGCAGACCAATTAACCTTGAATGAACGCCTTAAATATATTGCAAATCAACTTATTCTTCAGGATTCTCAGTTAGCTTCTTTAAGGCGTCTTTGCCTAATTATTTTTGGTGTGTTTTTGTTCAAGAATATTTTTCTCTACATCAAGAATATTTTGGTTTCTTATGTGCAGTTTTCTCTAATTGTACGTATTAGAAATATGCTCTACAGGCATATTCATAATCTTTCTATAAGCTATTTTAACAGGAAGAAGTCCGGCGAGTTGACTTCGATAATGATGAACGACGTGAATGTCATGCAGGAAGCATTTACAACAACGTTTCAGAAGCTTCTAGTGGAACCATTAAATATCCTTTTCTTTGGAACAATATTATTTATAATAGACTGGAAACTCTCTTCTGTGGCGCTATTGATACTTCCCCTAGCAGGTTTTCTTTATGTTAGCGTGGGTGTGAGTATTCGGCGCAAGTCAAAAAGAATTCAGGAAAAAATTGCCTCTATAATGCATATTTTGACGGAAGTTTTATACTCCATCAGGGTGATAAAAGCTTTTGTAACGAAACGATATGAGATTCAGAAGTTTGAAAAAGAGGGAAGCCGTTATTTTCATTTGCTTTTCCGCCGGGCAAAATTGGACAACTTGGCCACCCCTATTAACGAGATCATTGGGGTTCTTATTGGAGTAGTTTTACTTTGGTATGGAGGTATGCAGGTAATCCAGACGGAAACCCTGACTTCTGAGGATTTTTTGCGATTTATATTAATTCTGTTTGCCATGCTCGCTCCAATCAAGACTTTGGGGGTGGTAAACATTACCATTCAAAACAGTTTAGCGGCTGCGGAACGTGTGTTCAACATTCTTGATTCAAAGCCGGATATAAATGATAAACCGGATGCAAAGGAAATTAAATCATTTTCTGAAGAAATCAGATTTGACAATGTTTCATTCGATTATGGTGAAGAATCAGCTCCTGTGTTAAAAAATGTATCTTTTTCAATTTCTAAAGGTTCTGTTGTTGCACTTGTAGGGGCTAGTGGATCAGGGAAATCCACCATTGCTGATTTAATTCCCCGGTTTTACGATACTACCTCAGGCTCGGTGAAGATTGACGGAGACGATATTAAGGAATTTAAATTATCAAGCCTCCGCAAGATGATGGGGATCGTCAGTCAGGATGTTACTTTATTCAATGATACTGTAAGAAATAACATTTCTTATGGACAGCCCGAACTAAAGGAAAGCAACATTATTTCTGCTGCAAAATCAGCAAATGCAATGGAATTTATAAAGTCTTTTCCTGAAGGATTGGACACTATCATTGGAGAAAGGGGGGTTACATTATCAGGAGGACAAAAACAGCGATTATCCATTGCCAGGGCAATAATCAAAAATCCTGCGGTTCTTATTTTGGATGAGGCGACTTCTTCATTGGATACTGAATCTGAAAAATTAGTCCAGCAAGCAATTGAACAGCTTATGAAAGACAGGACAGTTCTTGTGATAGCGCATCGGTTATCTACGGTGGTAAATGCAGATAAAATTGTCGTTCTTGAAAAAGGAAAAATTATTGAAAGAGGGAGTCATTCAGAACTGTTGAATATTAAAGGAAAATATTCAGAACTATACGCAGTTCAATTTCAGGGAAACTAATAATTTACTGAATGGACAAACCCACAATTGTTCTCATCACTGCCGTTTGGAAACGTCCGGAATTAACAGGACTAGTTCTTAACAGATTTAAAAATATTAAAGTTGAGTTATCAAACAAGATCAATTTAGCACTAATTACTGTCGGCTCTGAGGGTGATGTATCCCGAAGATTATGTGAAACAAGGTTTTTTTTATGTTGAATATGAAAATGTTCCTTTAAACCGTAAGTACAATGCAGCATGCAGGACCGCAAAACAGTTTGATCCTGATGCAGTATTTCGGATTGATTCAGACGATTGGATTACAGGGAACATATTTGATAGATACCTTGAAATATTAAAGAATGGAGTTGATGCGGTTGGACTTTCGGATATTTATTTTTTTGGGACAGGTTAATTCAAAATAAATTATTTCTTATACAATTTCCCCAACTGAGATAGAATTGCAAATTCCAAGCATTAAATTTATCGTATAGGTCAAATATGAAAATTATCTTTTATGCCCCATACAATATGAGTGAAAATCAAGAATTTTCACTTGATAGAGCACCGCGCATAAGGTGCTACAATATATACAAATATTTACGGAAGAAATGTGAAGTAGTTTTAGTCTGTGGGGATGCAAAAGAAAGAAAAAAGAAATATAAAATACTGTTAAAGAGCAATTTGAAGGGAATCGATGGATTTTATATGGAAAGACCAAATTGTTCTTTAAAATATTTTGATATTGATTTCCTTAAAAAAATCAATGAATACAAAGTTCCAATGAGCATGTTTTATCGTGATATTCATTGGAAATTCCCCGTTTTTTCAAAAACCGTGTATCAAAGAATAAAATTTAGGAGAAAGTTCAACAAATCGACTAAACAGTTTCAGTTCTATAAAAATTATTTTGATCACATTTATTCTCCGACAAAAGAATTCGCAGAATTCGCAAAACTTGACCCAAAATGTCTTCTTCCTCCTGCAGGAGAAATCACCAATTTAAGTAAAGAAAAAAATATTGGAATATTATTTTCCGGCTCACAAAAAAGTGGTTTTGACAAACTACTTATAGCAAATGAATTACTTTTAAAAAAGGGATATGACATCCCATTTTATATTATAATGCGAAATTTTAATTTCACCAAACCAAGCAATTTTAAAGTTTATCATGTGCTAACTGATAAAATTTTTAAAAAAGTACACATTGGTATAATTCCGTTAAATCCAACAGACTATTATAAGATGGCTTTTTCCCTGAAATTTATGCAGTATTTAAGCAATGGTTTGCCGGTAATTTGTCAACAACTGCCTGCCTTCGTAAGATTTAATGACCAATATAATGTTTGTAAATTTTTTGATGGAACATCGGAAGATTTAGCAAAAAAAATTGAATATTTAGTACAAAACAAAATAACAAGGATTGAGTTATCTAAAAATGCTATGGAAGCCATAAAAAATAGGGAAAATTGGCAACAACGTGTGGACACTATCATTAATGATTTATCCATAATTAATAAGGGGAAATGACGTGTTTTATTTCAAAAAAAAGCCTATTTATGATATAACATTTATATGTCAAAAAGGTAATAACCATTTCGCTCAACCTATTATCAAGTACCTAAAAAAACATATACGAGTTCAGGAAATGTATCCTAATTCATCTTTTGGATTTTGGAGAAATAATATAAAGGGAAAGATTATTTGGGTAGAGTGGGCAGGGGATATAGCAAAAGTATTGTCTTCAAAACCATTAAAAAATCAAAAACTTATTATCAGGATACATAGAGGTGAAATCGATACAAAATATATGAAAAAGATAAATTGGGAAAATGTGACAATGTTAGTTTTTATTAACAACAATCTTAATATACAATTTCAGTCAAAATTTGGGAATATTGTTCAAACTTTAACCATACCCAATGCGATTTCAACTAATGCCTATCCTATGCACAACACTCTTCAAAACTCTAAATCGATCATTGCATATAGCTATAGTTTTTTTCCTGTAAAAGGGTATATTGAACTCATTAAATTTTTTAATAAGTTATTTAAGATTGATTCTACATACTCTTTGACAATTATGGCACAAAACACTAATCAACCATCAGCAAAACGCAATTTAAAAGCTATGAAACTATTGATAAATGAATTACAATTATCTAATTCCATCAAAATAATTGAAAATACATTACTTTATTCTATAAAAAAAAATCAAGAACGAGTTGTAGAGGAATTATCGAAACATGGAATAATCATTAGTTTCAGTAAGATTGAAAGTTTTCATTATTCATTTGCAGAAGGATTATTAAGCGGACTACAAGGATTTTATAATATGTGGGACAATACTATGATAAAAGAATTCTGGGGATCTTGGGGTTACAATTCTGAATCTGAAATGTTAGAAAGTATTTTGAAATGGGAAAAGTTATCCCATGAAGAAAAAATGAATCAACTTCGAAAAAATCGTGACTATATCATTTCTAATTTTGATTCTGAAGTAATTGGGGGGAAATATCTCAAATTGTTTGAAGGAAATGATTAATTATAAAAGGAAACTGTCAGTCTTTATCCCTGTCCAGAACGTAGAGGACATAATTGAAGAATGCCTTGAATCCATAAAGTGGGCGGATGAGATATTTATAGTTGATGGATTCAGCACAGATAAGACCCTTGAGATCTGCCATAGATATTCCAATGTTAAAATTGTCCAGAATGAATATGAGAATTCAGGAGCACAAAGGTCATGGGGAATGCCACAGGTGTCTCACGATTGGGTGTTGATCATTGATTCGGATGAAAGGTGTAACAGGCAGCTAAAAATTGAGATTGAAAATATACTATCAAAAGAAAAAATCAATTTAGACGGATATTGGGTATCTATCAAGACAAAGTTTCTTGGGAAGTTGCAAAATCATGATAGAGCTCTAGGTCATTCAGGAATGAGACTGGTCCGAAAAAAAACATATAAAAACTATGTATTGAAAAGTGTCCATTCAAAGTTAGTCGTAATAAATGCAGGTAGAATCAAAAATAAAAATGCATTTCTCGTTCACGAACCAATACGTGGGTTTTCATCCCATTTTAAGAAAATGGTTCGGTATGCAGAATGGTCTGCACAAGATATGTATGAAAATGGGATACGTGCAAAGTGTTATCATTTTGTCTTTCGTCCATTATTCAAATTTATCGTACACTATTTTATTAAACTTGGATTTTTAGATGGAATGCGTGGATTAATTTTGTGTCAAATAACAGCAATTTTCGTCTTCATGAAGTATTATAAATTGTATTTTCTATCAAGAAAATTGTCGAAAAAATAATCTACAATCCAATATTCAGCTAAGCCAGAAATTAGGTTCTCAGTTATACAAAATGTATAGCCAATTTTTAGAGAAATATCTCATTCATCAGATGGAATTCAGAAATAAAAAAAGTAATATATTTTGATTAATACAAAAATATTAAGACCTATAAATTGGAAAAATCTTATTCGTGTTGGTAAAGATAATGATGGTGGTTATGTTATTCCCTATGAAATAATTTTCAAAACAGATGTATTGCTTTCGTATGGAATAAATAAAGACTGGTCTTTTGAAAAATATTTTTTAAAAAATAATTCCAATGTGAACATTCATTGTTATGATCATACCTTAAATTTCTTTTCATTAATCCTTTACACAATTAAGTCCATATTACTAGTACCTATTTATTGTATCACATTGGATAGCAAAAGATTAAAGAGATGTATTTATGGCATATTTATTATACCTGATTACTTTATTTTTTTTGGTAAAAAAGCAAAACATTTTAAGTATAGAATTTGGGATACTAATGAAGATAATAGTAAAACAATCAAATCCACTTTAAATGAACTTCCAAAAGCATTGAGGAAAAATATTTTTATAAAAATGGACATAGAAGAAGCAGAATACAAGGTATTGGATGATATAATAGATTTATCCGACTTTATTGGAGCAATTGTTGTTGAATTTCATGCTATTGATAAATTTGCAGAAGACTTCAATAAAATAATAAATAAAATTTTAAAACATTTTAATATAGTACATGTTCATGGTAATAATTATTCTAAGCTATTAACAAATCAAAATTTTCCTTCTGCAATTGAAATCACATTTATAAACAAGAGTCATTGTGATAAAAACGTTAAACTATCAATTAAAAAGTATCCCTTAGAAGGTCTGGATCAGCCAAATAAAATTTCAAGACCTGATTATGATATAGTATTTTAATTAGTTATTTCATCAAAACAGAAGAGAGTTTTGATTATGCAGTTATTACCGATCTTTATTTTATGAAATATTATAAATTGTATCACCAGTGGAATTAATCCTGACAAACAAAGACCGATGATTTCTATTGATTACCACCAGCGCTTAGCCAATATTAGTGGGCAAATAACCAGGCTGTTTTTACTTATAATTTCTCTATTTATTCTATTTTCATTTAATAGGTTCCTTTTCTTTTCCTTGTTTTCAGACTCAAGTGAGGGAACCAATGAGTTCTTTAAAATTTTGAACGGATTTTTACTTGGAATAAAATATGACAGCGCTACGATAATATATGGTTTATCCATTCCTGTTTTATTATTTTATCTTGGAATTGTGATCCCTGTAAAAAAGTATCTTCCCATGTGTAGCATAATATCCAAAATTTGGACAACTTTAATCCTTTTTCTTTTTCTTTTTATATTTTGTATTGACGTATTTTTTTATGAGTTTTATCAAGATCATTTAAATATAATATTTTTTGAAATATTTGAAGATGACACACAGGCTGTAATCAAAACTATCTTGAGAAACTATCCAGTTTTCGCAATTGTTACCGGATTGGTGATATTAGGATCAGTAGTATATTATTTACTT
>JYMV01018010.1_pt1 | contig 26621 bp, 23 predicted proteins | sample 338911 | NCBI WGS metagenome assembly JYMV01 (sample SAMN03354496, study PRJNA234377) | hydrothermal vent metagenome | biome: Deep sea; feature: Hydrothermal plumes at the Eastern Lau Spreading Center, Western Pacific Ocean; material: Seawater | place: Tonga | collected 2009 | depth 2000 m m
CAGTAAGCTTATTATTAATTAGAAACTTTATCATAGAAAAATTGGATTTAGAGGCAGCCGGACATTGGGAGGCAATGAATCGTATTTCGTCATTCTATACGATGTTTTTTATAAGCCTTACATCTTTATATTTATTACCAAAGCTTGCTAAGATCAAAGATTATAAAAGTTTTAAAATAGAAATGACATCTTTTTATAAGCACATAATTCCTCTATTAATACTAGTTTTCGTTTCTATATATTTATTGAGAAATGTGTTGTTAACTTTATTACTTAGTAAAGAATTTCTAGCTACAGCGCCTTTGTTTAAATGGCAATTAATTGGAGATTTTATTGCTGTAATTTGTATTGCTTTGGTCAAACAGTTTCATGCAAAACGACTAATTAGATCTTATTTGTTAGCTAATGGGGTATTAAATATTCTATACATCATATTTAGTATTTTATTAATTGATATTTATGGTTTAGTAGGTGTTGTGAAAGCTTATTTCTTTAGCTATCTATTATATTTAATTTTAGTTGTTTATTTGATCTTTCGACACTTTAAAATTCAGAATAATTTTGAAAAAGTTAATTAAAAACAATAATGTGAAATTAGCTTTACTCTTAATTTACCCTTTGATCGTAGCTTTAGGGTTAGAGATGGCTTTTTATGAAACTGGCTTTTCAACAGGAGAAAATTTAAAAGAAAATTTTCTTTCTGCAACAGCACTTTTCTTTCTCATAAAGGTTTTACTTCAATTTAAGCTCAAAAGAATTTCAACTTTTCTGATAGTATTTTTTTATTTGATTATAATTATCGAGACTTGTCTATTTCTATTATTCAAGGCGCGATTTAATTCATCATATCTATATGTAATACTAAATACTAATTTCAATGAAATTAAAGAGTTTAGTTCTGTTTATTCATCTTCTAAGCTTTTAGTTGTTTTTCTTTTTTTTATACCAATTCTCGTAAGATCTTTTAGGAGGATTTTTTATAAAAATAATTTTACTTCGAGACCTATATACCTAAATCTCATTCTGGTACTGATTGTTTTAATCTTCTTAAAGTTTTCAGGATTAATAATTTACAACCTACCTTATATTGTCGTAAAATCATATATTCAATATAGTGAGCAAGTAACAAGTATTGAAGAGTTTAATGAAAACTCAAAAGATATAAATGTTTCTACCTCTACTAATAATGATTTATTAGTAGTTATAATAGGTGAATCTGCCTCAAGACAACATATGAGTGTTTACGGTTATAAAAGAAAAACAACTCAACTATTAGAGAAATTCGATGATTCTCTATTAATTTATAACGATGTTATTTCTTCTCATGTTTATACAACTGGTTCTCTAATCGATGCTTTTACTCTAAAGAATGTTGAAGAACCTAAAAAAAATGAAACACTAATTCCTTTTTTTAAGAGTGCAGGTTATCAAGTAACTTGGTTATCTAATCAGAGGCCTGTTGGTATTCACGATAATATGGTTTCTAGATTAAGTTCTGCCGCAGATGAGAAGATCTATCTTTCTTATAACGATTTTAGAGATCAAACTGCATACGATGAAATATTACTGCCTATATTTCAAAAGAAATTGAAAAATGATTACAAGCAGGTGGTTTTTATTCATTTGAGTGGTAGTCATTACGATTATAAAAAGCGAGTTCCAAAAGACTTTCAAAAATTTATTATAGATTCAGCCTCAGAAAAAGAACAAATAATTAATAGTTATGATAACTCTATTTTTTATACAGATTATATCGTCTCTCAAATTATTAAATATGTAAAGTATACCAATAAAAAAAGTGCTGTAGTTTATTTTTCTGATCATGGAGATGAAGTTTACGATACTCAAGATTTTTTTGGTCATTTTGAGGATAATCCAACCCCAGCGATGTACGAAATTCCTTTTATAGTTTGGAAATCAAATACTTTTGAAACACCTGAAAACTTTGAATTTAATTCTTCTCGAAAATTTATGTTAGACGACTTGCCACATAGTTTAACACACTTATTAGGCATCAAAAATGATAAACTTACCGAAGACAGAAGTTTATTTAGTAAAAACTTTAACGAGAGAAGAAGAAAGGTTATAGAGAACCAAGACTATTCAGAATTCAAACAGAAATTTGTAAATGAGTAATATCTGCATTTTAATTGAGCAATTAAATGGTGGTGGTGCAGAGCGTTCTGCTGCTATACTCTCGAAAATGCTTACTAAGTTAAGTTACAAAGTAAGTATTATTGTTCTTTTTGATGATGTAGGTTACGAATATGATGGAGAACTTATTAACTTGGGTAAGCATCATAATGGAGCGAGAAATTTTAAAGCTAAGTTTTCTAGATATATCGTATTAAAAAGAATTTTTGAAAAACGTAAATTTGATCTGGTATTAGATTACCGGATGAAAAATTTTACTCTACGTGAAGTATTGTTAAATAAGTTTGTTCTTAAGGCATCAATGATCAACATGGTAAGAAGTTACCAATTAGATTGGTACTTTCCTAAACCCTTTGCCTTATCAAAACATTTATATAAAAGTTACAGGGGTATTAATTGTGTAGCTTTTAAAATTGAAAGTCTTATTAAGAAAAAAATAGGTCTTAAAAATGTAATGACTATACCTAACCCAATTGATCTTGAATTTGTTGAAAATCAATTATCTAATAAAGAGAATCCCCTTAATTTTGAATATATTCTAGCTGTAGGAAGACATCATCCTGTAAAGCAGTTTAAAGAATTAATCTTAGCTTACTTAAAAACTACGCTACCAAAAAATGAAATAAAATTAGTAATCTTAGGTAACGCTCTGGAAGATCAAGAATTAGAACAGTTAGTCGATAAGCTTAATGCTAAAGAGCATATTGTATTGCAAAAGTTTAATGCAAATCCATATATTTTCTATAAATACGCTCAGTTTTTGGTATTATCGAGTAAGAGCGAAGGGTTTCCGAGGGTGATTTTAGAAAGTTTAGCTTGTAAAACTCCGGTAGTAAGTTTCGATTGTAATTCGGGGCCTTCAGAAATGATTAAGCATGAAGAAAACGGCTTATTAGTAGAAGATCAAAATTTCTCTGCACTAGCACAAGCTATTGAAAAAATGCATTTCAATGAAGATTTAAGAAATTACTGTCGAGATAATGCTAAGGCGAGTATTCAGAAATTTTCCATGGAAAATATTCAACAAAAGTGGAAAGATTATTTAGATGAAATTCTTAATAAGGCGTAACCTTGATACCTTTTTTTAATAGAAAGGCTTTAGTTTGTTTTAAAAATTTATAAAACCAATAAGGACTTTTTAGCAGTAAGATCTGTTTTTTAGAAAGCTGACTAAAATTTAGAGCTTTCATATATTTTTTTAACATTTCGTGATCTTTTGCTTTTTTAAACTGTGAAGCATAATAGTAATACTTCATATTTATATAAAGATCTAAGTTTTTATTAGTTTTTATATTTCTATACGAGCTTAAATTTGGGAGACTTTTACCAACAATTCCACTCGCTGTCATTTGCTTATCGACTCCTAAACGATAGACCGCACAAGGTTTACAAGAATAAGCCAAGTTAAATTTTGTATTCATTCGAATATTATAATCTATATCTTCTCCGTAACTTATATTTTCATCAAAAAGGCCAACTTCATCAATTGCTTTTTTAGAGAAAGCTACAGAACTAAAACAGTAAATCGGGTTAAAAAGACTTGCATTAAAAAAATCTTCTATTTGAATGTATTGCTCAGCTTTGTAAATATGTTTTAGATTTTTTTTAGTTGAATGCATTTGGTGTTTATAACTCTCCCAATAATCTGTTGCAAAAATGTCACAATTTGTAAATTTCTTTGAAAGCTGATCGATGTGAAATAAAAAATCTTCTTTCCATAGGTCGTCTGCGTCTAAAAAAGTAATAATTTTTCCTCGAGCTGCTTTAATTCCGGTATTCCTAGAAGCTGAAAGTCCACTGTTTTTTCGATGTTGAATAACTTTTACACGATCATCATTTATTTGTTGAATAACTTTTAAACTTTGGTCGGTAGAGCAATCGTTTATAACTAATACTTCAAATTCTTGAAAGCTTTGATGTAATACAGATTCAATGGTAGCTGAAATGTATTTCTCTTTATTATATAATGGTATGATTACAGAAAATTTAGGCATTTCTCTCAAATCTCATTAAATAATGTAAACGATAAAAATCAAATAGTTTTAGTGAGGGTTGCTCGCTAAGTAAGTTTTTTTCAATTTGATATAATATTCCTTTTGGTAAAAGCATTAGAGCCTTATTTATTTTTAATTTTTTCAATCGCTCGTAGAATGAAAGAATTTTTATATAATCAGTTTCAATTAATTGATTATTTCTTAAATACAAAGCTCCTTCGACAGATTCTAAAGATTTTTTTAGAAATTCTTGACTGCTTTCAATCCCTAGATGATAAACAGCATTGTCGATATGTAAAATAGAAACTTCTGCCTTTTTTAATTCAAATGAAAATAAAGTATCCTCGTGTCTTAGATTGGGAATACTTTCATTAAACTTCACTTTATCAAAAACAGATTTTTTAATTAGAAAGTTTAAAGTTAAGAAAGATAAATAGGGTTTTTTTAATCTTTCATCAACTGGGAGAGCCTCTCGAATATTTCCATAATGCCAGCGTAATAACTGAGATTTATGTGGTCGATGAGGTAAATATTGAATACCTCCATAAACAATTTCGTAGTTTTTGGATATGACTTTAAGGTAATTTAAAATAAAATTATTGTTAATAGGCATCGTATCTGCATCTAAAAACAAAAGCCAATTAAAATTGGCCTTCTCTGCTAAAAGATTTCTAATACTACTTCGACCGATATTCTTTTTTAAAATTTGATAAGTAGAATTTTCAAGTGTATTGATCTGTTCATTTTTTTTAATGAACTCTAAATTAGAAGAACAATCATCTATACAAATTATTTCAAAATCTATTTTTTGTGATGAAACTAAATCATGAACTTTTTTCGCTAATGGAAAAATATCATAATTATAAGTAGGTATTAATATAGAAATCATTCAATTAAAATTGAATTTTAAGCACTCTTTTGTACCACTTCAAACACTTTTTGTCCGTCACATTTTAGGGTTTTAGAAGGGTATTTTAATAAAAGCGCATAATCGTGAGTTGCCATTAAAATAGTACGACCGTTTTTATTGATCTCTTTAAGAACTTCCATTACTTCAACCGAAGTTTGCGGGTCTAAGTTCCCTGTCGGTTCATCGGCTAAAATAAGCTCAGGATCGTTAAGCAGAGCTCTGGCAATGGCAACACGTTGCTGCTCACCACCCGAAAGTTGATAAGGGTATTTAAAGTTTTTGGTTTTCATCCCAACCTTTTCCAGCACTTCATCAATTTTGCTTTCCATCGCGCGTTTCTCTTTCCAGCCGGTTGCTTTAAGTACAAATAATAAATTATCTTTTACCGTACGATCATTCAGCAATTTAAAATCCTGAAAAACCACGCCCAGTTTTCTACGCAGGTGTGGGATTTGCTTTTGTTTCAACTTACGTAAATCAAAACCTACAATACTGCCTTCACCTTCGCTAAGTGGTAGATCACCGTAAAGTGTTTTCATAAAACTACTTTTACCGGTACCGGTTTTACCAATTAGGTAAACAAAATCACCTTTGTTAATTTCGACATCAACATTCGATAAAATTAAATTTTCACGTTGGTAAATCGCTGCGTTGCGAAGTTCTAGAATTGCGTTAGACATAAATTGTACTTTAGGCTTTAAAGGTAAATTTTTCTATAAAATAAAACTCAAAATTCTGTAAAAAAGTATAGAGGCTTATTTCACTGATAAATTTTGTTTTAACATTAACATAATTAAAGCATTTTTTATACGTTTTAACAATAGAGTTTCATTTATATTTGACTTTGTAGTTAACAAAAAACTTCATCTGAATGCATTACAAATCATTTCTTAGTATTTTAATGATTATAGCCGCAAGTTTTATCGGTTTTTCACAGCAATCTGCCGTGTATACTAACGATTTTGCCGACTATAATAAAGCCTTAGATCTTTACAATAACCATCAATATAAAGCAGCGCAAACCTTGTTTAAAGAGGTGAAGTCGAATGCGAAAACGACTTCTTTAGAATCAGATTGTGCTTATTATGTAGCCAATTGTGCCGTGCGATTAAATCAATCGAATGCGGATGAATTGATGGAAGATTTTGTTCAAAATTATCCGTCGAGTACCAAAAGAAATTCAGCCTACATCAACGTGGCGAATTATTATTTTGAAAACGGCCAATACAACTACGCAAGAAAGTGGTTCGATGAGGTTGATGAAAGCAGCCTTTCTAAAAGTGAATTGCAAGAATTTTACTTCAACAATGGTTACGCGTATTTTAAAGCGGGAAGAAAAGGCGAAGCTAAAAAATACTTAAATCGTGTTCGCGATTCTAAAGAATATGGTTCGCAAGCCAAATATTATTTAGGGTTTATGGCTTATGAAGGTGATGATTACGAAGAAGCTAACGAGATGTTCGATCAGGTAAAAGGTGAAAATCGTTACAACCGTAACCTTTCTTATTTTCAGGCCGATATGAATTTTAAATTAGGAAAATTTCAAGAAGCCATCAACTTAGGGAAGGAGCAGTTAGAAAATTCTAATGCCTTAGAACGTTCAGAATTAAACAAGATCATCGGTGAGAGTTATTTCAACTTAGAGCAATACGATCAAGCCATTCCGTATTTACAAGAATACCGTGGTAAACGTGGTAAGTGGAACAACACCGATTATTACCAATTAGGTTACGCTTATTATAAGCAAGGCGATTACCAAAAAGCTGTTTCAGAATTCAACAAAATCATCGACGGTCAAAATCACGTCGCGCAAAATGCGTATTATCATTTAGCTGAATCTTATATTGAATTAGGCAAAAAACAGGAAGCTTTAAACGCGTTTAAAAATGCTTCGGAAATGGATTTTGATAAAAAAATTCAAGAAGATGCGGCTTTAAATTATGCGAAGTTGAGTTACGAGATCGGGAATAACTACAAAAGTATTCCGGAAGTGTTAACTGAATTTATCGAAAAGTATCCGGAATCGCGAGAGCGTGAAGAAATTGAAGAGCTATTGGTCGATTCTTACGTGACTTCAAAAAACTACGAAAAAGCCTTAAATCTTTTAGAAAGCAGTAACGACTACGACGATAAAGTAGTTTACCAAAAAGTAGCTTATTACCGCGGAACCGAATTATACATCGATGGCAATTATAGCGGAGCTTTAGTGTTATTCAACAAATCTTTAGCCGAGCGTAACAATCAAACGTTTACTGCAAAAGCAACGTATTGGAAGGCAGAATGTGATTATAACTTAGAAAACTTCAGTGAAGCGTTAATCGGTTATAAAGAATTTAAAGGAATGGCAGCCGCTAAAAATACTGCCGAATACGAAAATATCGACTATAATATTGCGTACACCTATTTCAAAAGAAAAGAATACGCTACCTCAATTAATGCGTTTAAAAATTATGCTGAAAAGTCGAACATCCCAAAAACACAGAAAAACGATGCTTATTTAAGATTAGGCGATAGTTATTTTGTAACCAGCGATTACTGGTCAGCGATGGAAGCTTACAATAAAGCTATTGCGATGAAGGGTATCGATAGCGATTATGCGTATTTTCAAAAAGCGATCAGCTATGGTTTTGTAGATAAAAACGATCGTAAGATTGAAGATCTGGAAGCCTTTTTAAGCAAATATAACAAGTCAATTTACCGTGACGATGCTTATTACGAATTAGGGAACACTTATGTAGCAACCGGCAATACGCAAAAAGCAATTCAGTCGTATAATAAATTGATCAACGAGCAATCATCCAGTTCTTTTGTATCGAAAGCTTTATTAAAGCAAGGACTTATTTATTACAACAACGATCAGGGAGCGGAAGCTTTACAGAAATTTAAAAAAGTAGTACAAGATTATCCGGGCACCGAAGAAGCCAATCAAGCAGTAAAAACCGCACGTGTGGTTTATGTAGATCTAGGCAGAACCGATGAATATGCTTCTTGGGTAAGTACCTTAGATTTTGTTGAAGTTTCAGACTCAGATATCGATAATGCTACTTACGAAGCGGCAGAAAATCAATTCATCGAAAATAACACGACGGCTGCCAAAAAAGGATTCAAAAAATACCTAAACGATTTCCCTAACGGTTTACACGCACTTTCGGCGCATTTCTATTTAGGTCAGTTACAGTTTAGAGATGAAGAAAAAGATCAAGCCATTCCGCATTATAAATATGTGGTTGAGCAATCGAGAAGTGAATTTACCGAGCAGGCATTAGCACGTTTATCACAATTATACTTAGAAAATAAAAACTATCAAGCGGCGATCCCGGTTTTAAAGCGTTTAGAGCAAGAAGCAGACTTTCCGCAGAATATCACTTTTGCACAATCTAATTTGATGAAAGCTTATTATCAATTAGAAAATTATGAAAACACTGTTAAGTATGCTGAAAAAGTACTGCAAGACACTAAGATCGAAAATAACGTGAAGAGTGATGCGCAGGTATTTATTGCACGTTCTGCTATAAAAACAGGAGATGAAGCAAGAGCAAAAACCGCTTATCAAGAAGTGAAGAAAATCGCCACCGGAAGTTTAGCAGCAGAAGCTCAATATTATGATGCATATTTCAAAAGAAAAGAAGGCAACTTTGAAGCTTCAAATGAAGCAGCACAAATTTTAGCTCGTGATTATTCTGGTTATAAAAAATGGGGAGCAAAAGGCTTATTGCTAATGGGGCAAAACTTCTACGATTTAGATGATGCTTACCAAGCCACTTACATTTTAGATGCATTAATTGAAAATTTTCAAAATTATCCTGATGTAATTGAAGAAGCCAAAGCCGAATTAGCTAGAATTAAAAGTGAACAGGCAGAAACTAATTCTTCCGTAGAAGCAGAGCAAAACTAATTTCAACAACAAACAAACTAATCTTTCTTATATGCAACGCATTTCATTAAGTAAAGGACTTTTATATATTTCAGCATTATTTATTTCGACCATCGCTTTTAGTCAGGAAGATGAAGAAGAAGGCGATATCGATACCGAACGTTTAATTATCGTAAAACCATATTCACCAACAGTTAGTGATGCGTTTAAGGTAAAACAATTGCCGAAAATTAACGATTCTACCGAGCAGAAGAAAAAACAGGTGAATTACGATATTTTCTCATTTCCGGTAGCGTCAACATTTACACCGGCAAAAGGTAGAGCAGCAGGAGTAGTTACCAAAGGTAGACCGAGTTTATACAATAATTACGCGGCTTTAGGTTTCGGAAATTATGCGAATGTAATGGCCGAATTTTATGGCGGTTTACAAGTGAACAGAAATCAAGAATTAGGGATCGCTTTAACGCATAATTCTTCACAAGGCGGAATCGAAAATGCTACGTTAGACAATAAATATTACGATACGGCTTTAAATTTAGATTATAGCGGTGAAGCGCGTACTTTTACTTGGGGAGCCGAAGCAGAATTTCAACACCAGGTTTTTAATTGGTATGGAGCGCCGGACTTTTTACTGATTACCGATGAAGAATACAATGGTATCGATCCGCAGCATAGTTATTACGCCGTAGCTTTAGGTGGAAATATCGATGTGGAAAGAAGTGTTTTCGATAAAGCTGAAATCAACTACAGAAGATTTGGAGATAATTTTAGCAGCGGTGAAAACCACGTGGTCATCAACCCCGAATTTGAGTTTGCAGTGCGTGATCAATTGATCAATTTAGATTTTTCAGCAGATTACGTAAATGGAAGCTTTGATCAAATGTTTGGTAATCCCGATGCAGAAATCAAGTATAGTTATTTCAACTTAGGTGCGCATCCTAGTTTAAACTATTCGCAAGGCGATCTTTCGTTAGAAGCCGGAGCGCAAGTGGTATATTCGATGGATGGTGAAAATGATAATAATGACTTTTTTGTTTATCCTAAAATTCACGCCAACTATCAGGTCGCGGGAGAATATTTTTCGGTGTATGCGGGAGCCGATGGTGGTTTACAGCTAAATACCTATTATAGTTTTGCGCAAGAGAATCCGTTTTTATCGCCAACATTGTTCATAGCTCCAACCGATAAACAATACGATATTTACATCGGTGGAAAAGGAAAATTCACTGAGAATATTAGCTACGACATTAAAGGAAGCTATATTTCAGAACAGAGCAAAGCTTTATATACGCATAATCCTTATTTGCCATTTTCTCCAAAAGAAGGTTATGAGTATTTTAATTCATTCGGGCTTACATATGACAATGTAAACACGGTAAGGTTATTTGGTGAGTTGCGGTTTGCCGTGAATGAAGATTTCAATTTACGTGTCAACGCCAGTTTCTCGACTTACGATAACGAATTTGAAGAAGAAGCGTGGAATTTACCACAATTACAAGGAGCTTTAATGGCCGATTATCAAATTTCTGAAAAGTGGTTTGCAGGAGCGAGTTTCTATTTTATAGGTGAACGTAAAGATTATTATAATTACGACTTAACTTCGGTAGATGGTGGCGCAACGCAACGTGTAGAAGAATTAGGTGCTTTTTTAGATGCTAATTTAAGAGTAGGCTATAAGCTTAACGATCAGCTTTCATTTTTTTTAAGAGGAAACAATTTAGCTGAAGGCAACTACCAACGTTGGATGGGTTATTCTGTACAAAGTGTACAAGTAATGGGCGGCGCTAGTTACCAGTTTGATTGGTAGTAGTTTAATTAAAAAATAGTTAAATAGAATTTATAGATACCTAAAAGCGTTTATGATGTATAAACGCTTTTTATTTTTGTGATAAATTAAAGATGAAAATGAAAAAAATCCTATTCATATTAGCCTGTATAATTTTATGTGCTTGTGAAGAAAAGCAAGAAGTAGATCTATTGGTAATGAATGCGAAGATTTATACGGTCAATAAAAATTTTGATATTGCTAAAAGCTTCATTGTAGATGACGGTAAAATCTTAGCGGTCGGGCAAGGAGAACAATTGGTACTAAAATACAAGCCTAAAGAAACTTTAGATGCTGAAGGAAAAACCATAATTCCCGGATTGATCGATGCACACGCTCATTTTTATAATTTAGGTTTACAATTGCAATCGGCAGATTTAACAGGCACTAAAAGCTTTGATGAGGTTGTTGAAAGAATTGTCGCTTATCAAAAAGAAAATCAAACAGATTTTATTTTAGGTCGCGGTTGGGATCAAAACGATTGGGAAGTTAAAGAATTCCCAAGAAAAGACACGTTAGATCAACTTTTTCCTGATACGCCGGTTGCGATAACAAGAATCGACGGTCACGCAATGTTAGCCAATCAAAAAGCATTAGATCTTGCTAAAATCAAAAAGAATACAAAAGTAAGCGGAGGCGAAATTGAAAAGATTAACGATACACTTACCGGGATATTAATCGATAACCCGATGACGAAAATCTGGCAAGTGATTCCGCAACCAACCAAAAAGCAAGAAGTAGAAGGATTATTAGCTGCAGAAAAAGCGACTTTGAAATATGGTTTAACCACGATCGACGATGCCGGGTTAAGCAAATCTTCAATTATGCTTATCGATAGTTTGCAACAAGTAGGAAAATTAAAAACCAAGCTTTACGCAATGGTGAGAAACGATGAAGCCGATGTCGATTACTTTTTAAATGAAGGAATTCTAAAAACCGATCGTTTGCACGTTCGTTCTGTAAAAGCTTACGCCGATGGAGCTTTAGGTTCACGCGGTGCAGCTTTAAAAGAAGAATATTCAGATAAAGAAAATCATTTCGGAGCTATGGTTGTTGGGATCGATGAGTTTAAAGAATTAGCTAGGAAAATTAGCAATTCAGAATTTCAATTAAATACCCATGCGATCGGCGATTCAGCAAATTATGTGGTTTTAAAAATTTACGATTCGATCTTAAAAAATGATACCGATAAACGTTGGCGAGTAGAACACGCACAAATTTTAGAAGAACAAGATTTTAGCTATTTTAAAGGAAATAAAAATATTATTCCGTCAATTCAACCAACACACGCAACGAGCGATATGTATTGGGCAGAAGATCGAATAGGAGATCGAATTCATAATGCTTACGCTTACAAAAAACTCTTAAATCGTGCCGGTTTAGTTGCTTTAGGTACCGATTTTCCGGTAGAGAAGGTGAGTCCGTTTTTGACTTTTTACGCCGCTGTAGTTCGAAAAGATGCTTCAGGTTATCCTAAAACCGGTTTTCAAATTGAAAATGCGATGAGTAGAGAAAATACTTTACGCGGAATGACAATTTGGGCAGCCTATTCAAACTTTGAAGAACAGGAAAAAGGAAGTATCGAAGCCGGTAAAGCGGCCGATTTTGTAATTCTCGATCGAGATATTATGTTTATTCCCGATAAAGAAATCTTAAAAACCAAAGTTGAAGCCACTTACATTAATGGTGAAAAAGTTTACGGCACCGATAAGAAACTTCAACCTCAAAAAGAGTTGAAACATTAGAGATTACCTTCCGCCATTGGCTTGAAGGTCGGCAATACATTCTGGTCCTAGATCTGGAATACCATTACCAAGCATTCCCATTACGCCACCGGCAAATTCAGCCTGAGCGCGCATCAAGCAGTTTTCAATATCGCAATGCGCTTGAGAATCTTGATCTTCGTGGTTGGTTTGCATTGGTGATCCCACATCTACCAAACCAAATAAATGTCCAAATTCGTGCGTAAGTGTGGTAACTTCTACGCTGGAAGTACTTGGAGCACCAAGGTTTTGAGTAAGATCTTGAATTGTTTTTTCAAAAATAACTATAGAAGTATTCTGGTAAGCCGTACCTAAGGTAATTTGATTCTCTTGGTTGCCTTCTCGATCTCCGTTTGCAAAAAACACAAAAACGCTAATCGTATTTTCAGTATTAAAAGAAGTACGGTGTTGTTCTTCTATGGCTCTAATTTCTTCAATAGAATAGGGAGCGCCGCTCGGACTTGAAATCTGTCTTTCTATATAAGTGATGTTCGTTTTAAAAGTTCGCTGCTCTAAAAAGTTTTTAAGCTGAATTAAACTGTTTTCTTGAGGAGCAAAACCTTCCGCATAAACGATCTCAACTTCTAGTTGCGTAAAAATATCATTGGCTAGGAGATCGTGCGCAGATTGACCAAGACTTAAGTTATTGCCGGGAATTTGATTTTCGTTTGTTCCATTTTCTTGATCATCACTACACGATAACCCGAAAATAAATAGACTCGCTAAACAAAGAAATTTAAATGTTTTCATTACGGGGTATTTTTTATAAACTAACGAAAACAAAAACATTGAGGTTTTACGTTTAAGAAACTTTTAGCATCGCTAAATAATCAAAATGTTCACCTTCGGCAATCAATTCGCAAGTAAAACCATTGCTTTGCGCAGCGAGTTGTAACGAATTAAAATCGATATACAACCAATCAAATGGAGTAGAAGTTTCGCCTTTATAACTTATGGAATAACTTAACTCACCGTAATATTGATTCGGGTTTACCCAAATGCCACCATCTTCATCTTCTTCAAAAAGATAACGAAGATCTGATGAGTCGATTAAAATTTTTCCGTCAGGTTTTAATAGTGTTTTGGCGTGCTTAAAAAAATGAGTGAGGTTTTTTAGTTTACCTACAATTCCGCTACCATTCATCAGCATTAAGATGGTATCGAATTTTTCATCTTTTAAATTGAAAAAATCTTGAACTTCCGCAGCTTTTACTCCGCGTAATCGGCAAACCTCGATCGTTCCTTCAGAAACATCAATAGCTTTTACTTCTTTATTTTTCTGCTGAAGATATAACGAATGACTTCCGGCGCAAGAACCTACATCTAAAATTTTTCCGTTAGCGAGCTGAAGAGCCTTTTGCTCTAATGACGGCATTTTTTCATAACTGCGGAAGAGATAATCGGTAGGGATTTCATCATCATCAAAATCATCAGAATGAACAATAATGTTTTCGGGTTGGTTTTGATGGTAGAAATCTAAAACGGCTTGGCCAAAAATATCGGGATTTTTCAAAATATAAATTGCTTATAGTTACCTTTGCACGATGGAAGAAATTTTAAAAAATCTACCAAAGCAGGCCAAAGATAAGCATAACGAAAACAAAAAGTTTTTTGCAAAGCTTAAAAAAAAGCCGCCGAAGCATTTAGATCTTTTAATGCAAGAATTGCACGACGATGAGTTTGAACAAACCGATTGTTTAGATTGTGCCAATTGCTGCAAAACCACCGGACCGTTATTTACCAATAAAGATATTGAACGAATCGCTAAATTTCTAAAGCTGAAACCACAGCAATTTATCGATCAATATTTACGCGTTGATGAAGAGAACGATTATGTACTACAGCAAGTGCCGTGTACGTTTTTGGGTTACGATAATAAATGTATGATCTACGAGGTTCGGCCAAAGGCTTGTGCAGAATTTCCGCATACCGATCGCAGAAAATTTCAGCAAATTTCTAATCTAACGTTGAAAAATGTTGCTATTTGCCCTGCAGCCTTTAATATTGTTGAGGAAATGAAAAAGCGAATTAAGTAAGTTTTTACAGCACAAATTTTACACCTAAACCAAATCTTACAAAATGCCCGGATTTGAAATAACTTTCTAACTCTGCAGGGACGTCCATCTTTAAGTAATCATTCTGTAAGGTGAGATTTCCATATAGGGCAAACCATTTAGCGAAATTGTAACTTATTTCTCCATTTACCCAGAAAGTGGTGCCAGAATCTCTAAAGGAGTTCGAATTGATCGATTGTTTATAAGCAACGTGACCAACACCAATGCTTGGTGTGAGTCTTAATTTTTGTCGACTAAAAAATTGGTATCCTGCAAAACCTCCAATAAAACTATTAAAAGTTCTATCATAATTGCCAACTAAAGATTGATCGATTACATCATGAGAAGAACTAGAAAAACGCGCTCCAAGCACTACCGGAGTTTCAAAAAGGTTAAAAGAAACTTCTAAATTAAACCCACTGGAACTTTCTAGGTTATCGCCGGTAAATGTGTTTCCTATTGGTTGAACATAATCTCCTCCAATCTTAATGAGTAAGTAATGATCGTCTTGAGCAAAATCATATTTGTTTTCTGAAGATTCGTCTCCTTTTTGTGCTGAAGCTAAATTCACGTTAATTAAAATGAAGGCTAAAAACAATTGTTTAGTAAAAAATTTCATACATAAAATTTTGTTGGTTAGGAGTTACTTCGATCGTCGTTGCCGGCTCTTCATCTATTTGATAAGTAATTTGTAAAGGAATATCTCTTATTACTTCCAATTGAAGATCTAAGTTTGAATTGATTTCATTGGTAGTTTCTGATATATAATTTTCTTCATAACATTGAGAAGGATCTTCCTGTAAACCATTATTAAAATCGTAAACGCAAGAAGTCGCTAAATAATTAATTTGAACATTAATGTGATCGCTCGTCGTTGAGTTTCTTGTAGTGGTAAGGGTAAAGTTAGAAGTTGGTCGTAAAGTAACTACTCCTAGATCATAGATCTTTGGTCTGCCAATTTCATCTTCATCTCTATAAATTTTTGCTGAAGTATAATTATTTTCAGCGTCTACATTAATAGCGATTAAAAAACTTTGGTCGTAAGATTCTGGAGCCACCATTTCGAAACTTCCATCGGCATTGCTCATTGTTTTTCCGAGTACATATTCTTCTACACTACTTGTAACTTCAATAGCTTGAATAGGATTAGCTTGCGAATCAACAATTTCCCCTTTAATAATGACTCGTTTATCATTTTCTATATTAGGCTCGCAATCGGCCATTAAAAGTGAAATGAAACTGGCAACTAAAAATAATTTCCCCATAAAGTGATTGGTTTACTTTATAGATGAACCAAATGGGAAATAGTTGCGTTAAGAAAAGGTTACCTATATAAAAGGTATTTTTTTCTAGTGTTTTGAAAATTTGCTAAACCGGCTTGCCAAGTAGCTTTAATTGCTTGCTCGCTCATACCACTTTCAATTTGTTGCTGAAGTTTTTGCGTTCCTGCCAACTTCGGAAAGAAATTATTGAAAAATTCATCTTTGTTTTTTGTGTTCTGGTAAGCTTTGATCAACCAACCTAAATTGATTTCTGAAAGTTTTTCTTCGGAAGTCAAATTCATTCCAAAACAAAGTTTGCCTTCATTTTTTGGGTGTTTCGCTCCGTCATTCGGTATTGGCGTGTAGCTGTAGTTAAATACTTCAGCATCTAAGTCTGGCGAACCAAAAACCTGAAATTGATGAGCAGTTCCTCTTCCGGCATTTACATTGGTTCCTTCAAAAAAGCATAAGCTTGGGTATAAATTTATCGCTTGATCGTTGGGTAAATTGGGTGAAGGTTTTATAGGTAGCGAATAGTTTTTTTCGTGATCGTAGTTTTTCATCTTGATCACCATTAATTCACATTTCACTTCATTGGCTAACCAATTTTCACCATTAATCATTTGTGCATATTCGCTGATGGTCATTCCGTGAACAATGGGTACAGGATGCATCCCTACAAAACTTTGTTGGGAAAGTTCTAATACTGGTCCGTCAACATAACTCCCGTTTGGGTTTGGTCGATCTAAAATTAATAGCGGAATATTATTTTCAGCACAAGCTTCCATCACGTAATGCAAGGTTGAAATATAGGTATAAAACCGAACGCCCACATCTTGAATATCGAAAATCATCATTTCGATACCTTTTAATTGTTCATCGGTTGGTTTTTTATTGCTTCCGTAGAGCGAAACTAAAGCTAAACCCGTTTTGGTGTCGATACCGTCTTTCACTTTTTCACCGGCATCGGCTTTACCTCGAAAACCATGTTCCGGAGAAAAAACTTTTTCAATCTTTATATTTCTGGTAAGTAACGAATCTACTAAATGCGTATATCCACCATTTTCTTTGAATATTACTGAAGTTTGATTGCCAACAATTCCTATTTTTTTATCGGCGAGCAGCGTCAGATATTTTTCGGTTTGATTAGCGCCAATGACTATTGAATTTTCTGAAGAAGCCTTAACGCCGGCAGTGTTTTGTTTTTTTGTTTGAGCTTCACAAGAAATCAATCCTAAAGCTAGAATAAAAAATGTATTTTTGAGCAATCGGTTAAAAAGCATCTCTTTTGAATTTTGAATATTTTATTTCTAAACGCTTAATAAGCGCAAAAGATTATAAAAGTAGTATTTCGGCACCAATAATTAAAATTGCAGTGACGGCAATTGCTGTGGGCGTAATTATGATGTTGATCGCCGTGGCTACCGGAGTTGGTTTAGAACAGAAGATTAGAGATAAAATTGCGGCGTTTAATGGGCATATTATTATTAATAATTTAAATAATAATAACTCTCAAGAAACGCAAAAACCCATTTCGACCGATCAAGATTTTTATCCTGAATTTACGACTGTTGAAGGGATCGATCATATTCAAGGTGTTGCTACAAAATACGGAATTATACGCACCGAAACCGATTTTGAAGGAATTATCGTAAAGGGCGTAAGTACCGATTACCGTTGGGATTATTTGCAAGAGTATTTAATTGAAGGAAAACTACCTACTTACGAAAAGCAAGGTTATAGCACGCAAATTTTAATTTCAGAATATTTATCGAAGCGATTACAATTTACAATTGGCGATAAAGTGATTGTCTATTTTATGAATGAAGAAAATAGAGACCGCCCGCGTTTAGTAGCTTTTGAGGTAAGCGGAATTTTTAATTCAGGTTTTCAGGAGTTTGACGAAACCTTTTTGATCGCTGATCTTAACCAGTTACGCCGACTCAATAAATGGGATGATAATGAAGTAGGGAATTTTGAAGTTTTTGTAGATGATTTTAGACAGATCGATCAAAAAGGCGGAGAAGTTTATGCGAACATCGACTCGTTTCTAGACGCAAAAACCATTCGGCAAGCCTTTCCTTCAATTTTTGAATGGGTTTCGTTATTCGATTTTAATATTGCGCTCATCATCGGGATAATGATTATTGTTTCGGGTATTAATATGATCACCGCATTATTGGTTTTAATTCTAGAACGCACGCAAATGATCGGGATGTTAAAAGCCGTCGGAAGCACCGATTGGAGCATCCGAAAAATCTTCCTTTACAACGCAGCTTATTTAATTATCAAAGGTTTGATCTACGGCAACATTATTGGGCTCGGTATTTTAATGCTTCAGAAGTATTTCAAGATCATTCCGCTAAATCCGGAAACTTACTATGTCACCGAAGCTCCGGTGTATTTAAGTTGGGATTATATTTTACTTATTAATTTGGGTACGTTGGCACTTTGTATGGCAATGCTTTTAATACCATCTTATATTATCACCAAAATTACTCCGGCCAAGTCGATTAGGTTTGAATAATTGCCGAAGAAATTTCTACTAAATAGAAAATAAAGTAGTATTTTAATTAACTGTATTTAATTATGTTAATATGAAATTTTACACTTCGATCCCGAAAAAACTTCAAGGCTTTTATGAAGATGAATTAATTAGTTACCAAACAGAATATACTCGTGGTAATTTAAACAAGGCTTGGCATCATTTAGAGCGCGCACATATTATAGGGCAAAAATATCCGTATGCACATAGTTACGTACATTGGAAAATGCTTCAATTTGGTTTTAAAATTAAAAGTACAAAAGAGATCTTAGGACAAATTCCCAGACTTGTTTTTGGTGGCGTAAAATCTTTTGTTGGTAAAATACCTGTAGGTAATCCCGGTGGAGCAAATGTACCTCCGCTAAAGCCATTTCCTATAGCAGAAGATCTGCAACAGATATTTATAAAAGCAGGTGTAAGTTAATTTTATATCTTCTCATATACTTTTTAGGTTCAACTTCTATTTCAGCTTTGATTTTCTATATTTGCAGTTCGAAAAAATTGCAAGAGAATGGATTATAAAAACAATATATTAGAAACTATTGGGAACACGCCTTTAGTCAAGATCAATAAACTTGTGGAAGATATTCCGGCATTGGTTTTGGCAAAATACGAAACCTTTAATCCGGGCAATTCGGTAAAAGATCGTATGGCGGTAAAAATGCTAGAAGCTGCTGAAGAGAAAGGTTTAATAAAACCCGGCGGAACCATTGTTGAAGGAACTTCAGGAAACACAGGAATGGGCTTAGCTTTAGCGGCAATCGTTAAAGGTTACAAAATGGTTTGTACCTTAGCCGATAAGCAAAGTAAAGAGAAGGTCGATATTTTAAGAGCTGTAGGTTGTGAGGTAATTGTTTGCCCAACAAACGTTTCTCCGGAGCATCCAGATTCTTATTATTCAACAGCTAAAAGAATTGCAGAAGAACGTCCTAATTCTTGGTACGTAAATCAATATGATAATTTAGCGAATTCACAAGCACACTACGAAAGTACAGGTCCTGAAATTTGGGAACAAACTGAAGGGAAAGTAACTCATTTTGTAGTTGGTGTGGGAACCGGCGGTACTATTTCTGGCGTTGGTAAATACTTAAAAGAACAAAACCCGAACGTGAAAATTTGGGGAGTAGATACGTACGGTTCAGTTTTCAAAAAATACCATGAAACCGGTGAGTTTGATGAAAATGAAATCTATCCTTATGTAACCGAAGGAATTGGGGAAGATATTTTACCAAAAAATGTCAACTTCGATATTATCGATGGCTTTACCAAAGTAACCGATAAAGATGCAGCAGTTTATACCAGAAGACTTGCAGAAGAAGAAGGTATGTTTTTGGGTAATTCTGCCGGAGCGGCGATCAAAGGACTTATTCAATTAAAAGATGAGTTTAAAGAAGATGATGTCGTGGTAGTACTTTTTCACGATCACGGAAGCCGTTACATTGGTAAGATCTATAACGATGAATGGATGAAAGCCAATGGTTTTATCGATTAAAACATCATTTATAAAATTTAGGAAAAGCTCATCAATCACGATGAGCTTTTTTTATGCTGAATTTATTTTAATTCTCATTCTGAATTCATAATTAGATAAGTTGAATTAGATTGAAATAAATAAAATATGGTTCTTAGAGTATTTTATTAAATTCTTATAAAGCTCGAGAGATGAATTGATAGCAGTCAACTAAAAAATTCTTACCTTAGAAAATATAATTCATATTTATGCGATCAATCTTAGTTCTATTTTCAATTTTATTGGTGTTAAGTTCTTGCGGCTCAAGTTCAGAAATGCCTACTACAAGTGAATCTACAAAGAATTTCACCTATTTAGCTTTAGGAGATTCTTACACCATAGGAGAGAGTGTGTCAGAAAGTGAACGTTGGCCGGTGCAACTCACACAAAAATTTCGAGATAGCGGTTACCTAATGCAGTCCCCAAAAATTATTGCCAGAACCGGTTGGCGAACCGATGAATTATTAGCTGCGATGGACGAACAATTAGGCGAAGAGAAATATGATCTAGTTTCTATACTTATTGGCGTAAATAATCAGTATCAAGGTCGAGATTTAGAACAATTTCAAGAAGAGTTAGAATTGATCATTCAACAAGCGATTCAAAGATCCAAAAACGGTGCAGATGGTGTTTTTTTAGTGAGTATTCCAGATTATAGCGTTACTCCGTTTGCACAAGGAGGCAATGTAGATGAAATTGCTCATGAAATTATGGTTTACAACGAGCGTTGTATGGTAACAAGTAGCGATTACGGAGTCGACTATATTTATATTACCGATATTTCTGAAGAAGCAGCAACCAATCCAGAGCTGATAGCCGGTGATGGCTTGCACCCAAGCGGGGAGATGTATCGTCGCTGGGTCGAGCGAATTTTTCCTCAAGTAAAAGGATACTTAAATGAATGAAAGAAGATTTTCTACATTATCTATGGAAATTTAAAAAATTTCAATTCTTAAAAGCTACTACTACAGCAGATGAGGATTTAGAAATTTTAAATTCGGGTTGGCATAATACTGAAAAATCAGGTCCAGATTTTTTCAATTCAAAAGTTAAGATTGGCGATCAACTTTGGGCGGGTAATATAGAAATTCATTTAAAGTCAAGCGATTGGTATGCGCATCATCACGAAAAAGATCCTGCATACGATAATGTAATTCTGCACGTGGTTTGGGAACACGATGTAGCGGTTTTTAGAAAAGATAATTCTGAAATGGCTACACTTCAGCTAAAAGATCTTGTAGCAGCACAAACACTAAGTAATTATAGGGAATTATTGAACTCTTCACAGAAGTGGATCAATTGTGAAGCAGATTTTGCAAACATTGATGATTTTCTTTTGAAAAGCTGGATGGAGCGTTTGTATATCGAACGTTTAGAAGAAAAATCGAGATTAATTTATACATTACTTGAAGCTTCTGAAAACGATTGGGAAGCTGTGTTGTTTCAGCTTTTGGCTAAAAACTTTGGTTTAAATAGAAATGGCGAAGCTTTTTTAGCGATGGCAAGAACAACTCCTTTTTCCGTGATCAGAAAAATTAATGATGTTGAGGTGTTGGAAGCTTTATTTTTTGGGCAGGTTAATTTGCTGAAGAATGAAATCGACGATACGTATTTTTTTCAGCTTCTAAAAGAATATAATTATTTGCAGCATAAATTTCAGCTTCAACCAAGTTTAGAAGAAGTACAGTTTTTTAGGCTGCGACCTCCAAACTTTCCGACCATTCGGTTATCGCAATTGGCTCAGCTTTTTATTCAGCAGAAAAACTTATTCAGTAAAATAAAGTCAATAGAACGTTTAGAAGATTTCTATGAATTATTTAGGGTAGAAACTTCAGCCTATTGGAAAACTCATTATTCTTTCGGGAAAGAAAGTAAAGCAAAAAGTAAAAAACTGAGTGAAAAATTTATCGATCTATTGATTGTAAATACCATCGTTCCTTTAAAATTTGCGTATCAAAAATCATTAGGCAAACTAGAAGTAGAATCGATTTTTAACTTGTTAAGTTCAATTGCTGCAGAAGATAATTCAACTATAAAAAAGTTTAATCAGTTAAGAAAAAACGCGGTAGTAAATGCTTTAGAATCTCAGGCATTATTGCAGTTAAAACCAAACTACTGTGATAAAAATAAATGTTTGCATTGCGAAATTGGTGCAAGTTTATTGCAAAGAAAGCCAGCTTAAATTAACTTTGTAGAGATGAAAACACTTGTTTCTAATATAAGATACTATTTTGAACGTAATGGTTTTTATGTAAGCTCTAGAATGGCAGACCGTTTGGGAATGCGGGTTAAGAGTGTACGATTATTTTTTATCTATGTTTCGTTTGCCACATTTGGCGTTGGTTTTGCAATTTACCTTACTTTAGCTTTTTGGTTAAAACTTAAAGATTTAATTTACACTAAACGAACTTCAGTTTTTGATCTATAAAAATCCCTTAAGCTCTGTTTCTCTTAGAAAATATGTAGGTTCTCGACTTACAGTCGCTTTAGTTATGTTAGCAACTGTATTTTTGGTTGGGATTTTAGGTTATAAGATATTTTCGGAATATACTTGGATAGATGCCATTTACATGACGGTGATCACTATTACCACGATTGGTTTTGGTGAAGTACAGCAGCTTAGTCCGCAAGAGAAATTACTCACTTCCATTTATATAATTTGTAGTATCTTTTTTGTGGGTTATGCAATTTCTGTAATCACAGAATATATTTTAAGTAAAAACAATATTGGAAATTTAAGAGCAAAAAAAGTGAAATCTAAAATAGATGCATTAAAAGATCACGTGATCGTTTGTGGTTACGGAAGAAATGGTGCGCAAGCCGTTAGTAAGTTACAAGCCTATCGTCAAAACTTTGTGATCATCGATAAAGACGAAAAAGTTTTAGAAGAATTGTACGATACCGACTATCTTTATATAAAAGGAAATGCCACAGAAGATGAAATTTTAAAAGAAGCAGGGATCGAGCGTGCATCGACCTTAATGTGTACGTTGCCCGGTGATGCAGATAATGTATTTATTGTTCTTTCTGCAAAGCAATTAAACGATCGTCTTAAAATTATTAGCAGAGCTACTAAAGAAAGCACCTTGTATAAGCTGAAACTTGCCGGAGCCGATAATGTAATTATGCCCGATAAAATAGGTGGTGATCATATGGCAAGTTTAGTGGTGACTCCAGATTTGGTTGAATTCTTAGGTCATCTTTCAGTATCTCGACAAGAAGGGAGTATTAATATTGAAGAAATCGATTTTGCAAATATTTGCAGAGACGGAGAAGAGCACGCCATAAAAGAATTAGACCTAAGAAAAAAAACCGGTTGTACGGTAATTGGTTACCGCGCCCCAGATGGAAATTATACAGTGAATCCAGATGCAGATATGGTGATTAGAAAAGATTCAAAATTAATTTTTATTGGTAAACCGGAGCAAATTACCAAGCTTAAGGAGACCTATAAAGTGTAAACATTTTAACGTTTACTTTACATTTTAACTTGCATACTTTTGAAATAGAGTTTTTTTTTAGGATATTGGGCCTTTAATATTTTTTAACATTTCATTTCTATTAACAAAATTACAATATTTTATGAGGAAGTATTTGCTTTCAGCATTATTCTTATGTCTATCAATCAGCGTGATGAATGCACAATCTGCACAGTCAGATAGCAATCAAGATTTTGAAGTAGAGGCTGATATTATTAACCCATCGAGTTTAATTAACGATGGTACAATAGAAATAAACGTTAAAGGAGGAACCCCACCATACACTTATAAATGGACAGATCAAGGTACTTCTTTAAAATCTAATAAAGCTACCGGTTTAGTTGAAGGAGTTCCTTACGAAGTCGTTGTTACCGACTCTAAAGGTAGTTCTGTATCTAAATCTTACCGTATCGAAGCAGAATCGATCACCGAACATTTTAATGGATTTTTTCAGCCGGTCGTAGATAATATGTCGGCTGTTTTATTTTGGGATCCTTTTGCAGCGATTGGTATTTACGATCCAATTATTTATGCAGATGTAAAATTAATCGCAACTCCAAGTTGGACTGCACAAACAGATGACGTTTATACTTTACAAAAATGGTTAAAGCCGGAAGGAGCTAAAGTAAAAAAAGGTGATAAAATAGCAATTGTTCAACACGGTACAGAAGAAGAAACTGTAACTGCTTTAGCTAATGGTGAATTAAAATATTTAGTAAAAGAAGGAAATCAAATTTTTGATCCTAACAGTACCGAAGATTTAATCGAGCAAGGAGCGCATTATTTAGCTGAAATTAAATATGACGAGCCTGTACCATTAAAACACCCGAACGGAGATCTTCAAAAAAATAGCATTCCATTTATTGTGATCTGGTTAGTATTAGGGGCAACTTTCTTTACTGTAAGAATGAAGTTTATCAACATTCGTGGATTTAAACACTCACTTGCTTTAGCAAAAGGAAAGTACGACGATCCTAACGCACCGGGTAACATTACACACTTCCAAGCTTTAGCGACAGCAGTTTCTGCGACCGTTGGTTTAGGTAATATTGCCGGTGTAGCGGTAGCCGTTTCACTTGGTGGAGCAGGAGCTACGTTCTGGATGATCATTGCCGGTTTATTAGGAATGTCTTCTAAGTTTGTTGAATGTACACTTGGTGTAAAATATAGAAATATCACTGAAGATGGACGTATTTTTGGTGGACCAATGAACTATTTACGTTACGGTTTAGAAAAACGTAATCTTAAAGGTTTAGGTAAATTTTTAGCAGGATTCTTTGCGATCTTAGGTGTTGGTGCTTCTTTTGGAGGTGGTAACATGTTTCAGGCCAATCAGTCTTTCGAGATTCTATCAGGGCAATTTCCAATGTTAGAAGGTAATGGAGCTATTTTTGGACTTATTGTGGCTGTTCTTGTTGGAGTGGTAATTATTGGTGGTATTAACAGTATTGCGAAAGTAACCGGTAAAATTGTTCCGGTAATGGCAGCAGTTTACGTAGTTGGAGCTTTAATTGTAATAGGAGTAAATATAGAAAATATTGGTCCGGCTTTTAATGCGATTATTGAAGGAGCATTTTCTCCTAGCGCTTTAAAAGGTGGAGTTTTAGGAGTGTTAGTGGTAGGTTTTCAAAGAGCAGCTTTCTCTAACGAAGCTGGTGTAGGTTCTGCCGCGATCGCGCATAGTGCCGCAAAAACTAATCATCCGCCATCAGAAGGTTTTGTAGCTTTATTAGAGCCATTTATCGATACAGTTGTGGTTTGTACTTTAACAGCATTGGTATTAGTATTTACAGGAATGCACGAAGTGCAAGGTATTGGTGGAGCGCAATTAACCTCAGATGCATTTGCAAGTGTTATTTCTTGGTTCCCATACGTATTATCTGCAGCAGTATTCTTATTTGCTTTTTCAACGATGATCTCTTGGTCTTACTACGGAATGAGAGCTTGGACTTATTTATTCGGAAGAAGTAAAAAATCTGAAATGATCTATAAGATCTTATTCTTATTGTTTGTTATTGTAGGATCATCTATTAGTTTAGGAGCCGTGTTGGTATTCTCAGATATGATGATTCTTGCGATGTCTTTCCCTAACATTATCGGACTTTACATTATGTCTGGTGAAGTTAGAGAAGATCTTAGAGAATACTTTAAGAAAGTGAAATCTGGTGATTTATTTGTAAAAGGTAAAACCGCGTAAATCTTCAGAAATATGAAATTTAGAAAATCCCATTTTGTGTTTACACCCAAGCAACAAAATGGGATTTTTCTATTAGTATTACTTATCATTATCGCTGGCGGAGGAATGTATTATGTGCATCAGCTTTCTTCAGATAAAAAAATTTCAGCAGCAAAACAACAAGAATTACTTCAGGTAGAACATTTTCTAGATTCAATTAAAAAAGAAAAGCAAATGCCGAAGAAAGACACCATTTTTCCATTCAATCCTAATTACATCAACGATTTTAAAGGTTATCGATTAGGAATGAGTTTAGCTGAAATTAAACGCTTAAAAGATTTTCGAGAACAAGGGAAGTGGATCAATTCTGTGGAAGATTTTCAAAATGTCACCAAAGTTTCCGATGCATTGCTGAAGAAAATCTCTCCTTCATTTAAATTTCCGGATTGGGTTTTAAAGCGAAATGCTTCCGCAGAAAAATCAACTCAAACCCGATCTACTTCAACTAAAAAGAAAGATCTAAACACTGCTACTCAAGAAGAATTGATGGAGGTTTATGGAGTAGGAGAGACAATGAGTCAGCGTATTTTGAATTATAAACTAAAGATCGGTGGTTTTGTAGATAACATTCAGCTCAAAGATATTTATGGATTGCCTTATGAAACCGAACAGAATATTTTAAAAGAATTTTCTGTGCTGAATGCAAAACCAATTGAAAAACTTTCTATTAATAAAGCCTCTGTGATCGAGCTTTCAGAAATTATCTATTTCGACTACGAATTAGCGCGAGAGATTGTAAACTATAGAAAACTACACGAAGGAATTAAAACTTTTGAAGAATTAGCAAAAATAGAATCTTTTCCTGCATACAAAATAGATAGAATTAAATTATATGTTGAAATAAATTAGAAATTCGTAAAATATAGGTTGCTTTTTACATAATTTTACTTTTAATTTGAAGAGATTTTATCAAATTTCAATTTAAACGAAGCAATGAGCACAACATATTTTACAGAAGAACATAATTTATTCAGAAAAAGTTTTAATTCCTTCGTGTAGTTTTCTATAGTTTACG